>Ga0193954_1000101_pt1 | contig 47512 bp, 41 predicted proteins | sample BB_5_MG_FD_140340 | JGI IMG/M metagenome (GOLD analysis project Ga0193954, IMG submission 140340) | Microbial mat bacterial communities from the Broadkill River, Lewes, Delaware, United States - BB_5_MG | ecosystem: Environmental > Aquatic > Freshwater > River > Microbial mats | place: USA...
CATGGGTAGCTGCTACTTATAATACAGATAATGGCAATAATGATGAATATACTGCTGAAATAGGTTCTGGCTTAGATCCAGATACATACTATTATGTAAGTAGATTTAGTATTGATCAAGGTCCTTACACTTACGGAGGGATTAATCCAGGAAGTTCTGATGGGAATTTCTGGGATGGTACAAATTATGTTTCAGGTGAGTTAGTAGTTTCTCCTCCACCACCTCCTGTTAATGACTTATTTGCTGATGCAATTGCTTTAACATGTGGTGATGCTGTATTAGGAACAACATTAGGAGCAACTCAAGATGAGTCTGATGCACCAAGTGTTACTACTGTAGAGGATGATACTTCTGCAGATAATGATTCTCCATGGGTATGGTATTCTTACACTGGTACAGGATCTCCAGACACAATTACGCTTTCAACTTGTGGTACTGCAAATACAAATTTTGATACTGAAATATTTGTATATACAGGTACCTCTGGGGCACTTACTTTAATTGACGATGGTTATGATGAGTGTGGAGGATCTGGAGAAAATTATGCTGCAGAAACTACTTTTGTATCTGATGGTACAACAACTTATTATATTGCTGTTGGTGGGTTTAATATTACTAGTATTGGTAATTTCCAATTATCTGTAAGTTGTGAATCTTTAGGACTTGATGATGTGGCTAACGAAGCTGCTTTCACATACTTTCCTAACCCAGTTAAAAATACATTAACATTAAATGCTAAAAATACAATAGAGCAAGTGGCAATGTATAATATGCTAGGACAAGAAGTATTAAGAGTTTCACCTAACTCAGTAGATAGTGATTTAGACATGTCTAGCTTACAAACAGGTACTTATTTTGTTAAAGTAACTATTGCAAATGTTACAGAAACAATAAGAGTGATGAAGCAATAAGCTTAATCAACATATAATTACAGAAAAGCCGCTATTTTAGCGGCTTTTTTTTATTTAAAACCAAGACTTCAATGCGTCATTTTAATTTAATGGTGGTCTATGCATTTAAAGCTCATGTAACTATTAAAAGTTGCGCTTGGTTTATTTATCTTTGTTACCTATGAATGACATTGATTTTTCCTTTATTATTCCAGTTTATAATAGACCAGATGAAATTAAAGAACTCCTAGAGAGTTTTTTAAATTTTAAAGGTCATCGTAGTTATGAAATTGTCATTGTAGAAGATGGGTCTACAGAAACTTCAGAAAACATAGTTGAGCAATTTAGTAATCATCTAAATATTTCATACTATTTTAAACCAAATTCAGGTCCAGGTGACTCTAGAAACTTTGGTATGACAAAAGCAAAAGGAAGCTATTATATTATTTTAGATTCAGATGTTTTGTTGCCGTCAAATTATTTAATAGAAGTTGAAACGTTTTTAAATGCATCTTATTACGATTGCTTTGGTGGGCCAGACGCGGCGCATTCGTCGTTTACAAATCTGCAAAAAGCCATTAATTTTGCTATGACTTCGTTTATAACAACAGGCGGTATTAGAGGTGGAAAACAAAAGCTTGAAGATTTTCAGCCAAGAAGTTTTAATATGGGATTGTCTAAAAAAGCATTTTTAGCTTCTGGTGGTTTTGGAAAAATTCATCCAGGTGAGGATCCCGATTTGTCATTACGTTTACACCAATTAGGCTTTAAAACTACGCTAATTGAAACGGCTTTTGTTTATCATAAACGCCGGGTCTCTTGGTCTAAGTTTTTTACTCAAGTTTACAAATTTGGTATGGTAAGACCAATTCTTAATCAATGGCATCCTAAATCTAAAAGTTTAGTGTATTGGTTTCCTACTTTATTTAGTTTAGGGATAATTGTTTCAATTATATTGGCATTATTACATATAAATTTGCCATTATATCTTTATGGTTTATATTTTACTTTAGCTTTTGTAATGGCTTTAATTTCAACCCGAAGCATCAGTGTAGCGTTTCAGGCTTTATTTGCTATAATTATTCAGTTTGTAGGCTATGGTTATGGTTTTTTAAAGTCTACATTTAATCTGGTTGTTTTGGGTAAGCACCCAGAAGAGGCATTTCCACAACTTTTTTTTAAAGTATAAATGAATTCTAAGAAAAAAATAAACATATTAGACTATTTAAAAAAGAAAAGCGTTAAGCGTTTTAGTCTGTTCTTTGCCATTGCATTTGTGTTTTTAATTATTTCTAAGTTGTCTAACGATTATAAACAGACAATACAACTAAAAGTGAATTTAGTCGATTTTGAAGATGAAATTTTGTTAGAAAATGACTCGATTAATTATATTAATGCGTATGTAGAGGCTAAAGGCTTTTCATTAGTGCCGCTAATGTTTAATAGTTATAGAGGGCTTGTTTTAAACGCAAAAAAAGATGTGACTGTAAAATCCAATCATTTTTTGTTCGATGTACAAAAGCATAAATATTTAATAGAAGATCAATTAGGTCATTCCTATAAATTACTTTCTGTTTTACCAGATACACTTTTAATTTCATTTTCTAAGAGAGCTTCAAAAATGGTTCCTATAACTTTAAAACAGACTATTAATTATGCTGTAGGTTATGATTTAAAAGGGGAACTTAAATTTGATAAAGACAGTGTGAAAATTGTAGGTTCAACTTCTGAGGTCGACAAAATTACTCACATTAATACTGAGAATTTAACCCTTAATAATGTTAAAAACAATATTGAAAAAAACGTAAATTTAGATATTTCAGGTTTTGAAAATATTGAAATATTTCCAAAGTCAATTTCCGTATCAGGAGAGGTTGCTAGATTTACAGAAGGCATTGTAGAAGTTCCTGTTACTATAACCAATCAGCCCAAGGATGTTACAATTAATTATTTTCCAAAAACAGTTAGTGTTTCCTATTATGTAGATTTAGAAAGCTATAACGCTATCAAAGCTTCAAATTTTAAATTAGAATGTGATTATACAGACTTAAATGCAAACCAAACGTATTTAGTACCTAAAATAGTAAAGAAGCCAGCGTCTGTAAAACATGTTAATATAAAACAGAAACGAATAGATTTTATAAAGTTATAAGATGATAGTAGTAGGATTAACAGGTGGAATAGGAAGTGGGAAAACAACGGTTTTAAAGTGTTTTCAATCGTTTGGAGTACCAGTTTATATTGCAGATGTCGAAGCCAAAGCTTTAATGAATCGTTCTAAAATTATTAAAAGAAAACTTATTCAGTTGTTTGGTGACGCTGCTTATGTAGATGATACATTAAATAGACCGTATTTATCTTCAAAAATTTTTAACGACAAGACCTTACTCTCTAAAATGAATGCGATTGTACATCCAAAAGTTGCATCGCATTTTAAACGTTGGCTAAAAAAGCAGGATTCACATTATGTTATAAAAGAAGCCGCTATTATTTTTGAAAACCACCTTGAAAATCAATACAATTACATTATCACAGTAGTTGCAGATGAAGATCTACGAATACAACGTGTAATGAGGCGAGATAATACTTCAGAAGAAAAGGTGAAATCAATTATTAAGAATCAATTGTCTGATAAAGAGAAAATTGAAAAGTCAGATTTTGTAATTACAAATAATGATTTGGAATCAGCAAAAAAGCAAGCTTTAGAAATTCATCAGCAAATACTTCAAGATATTAACAAAAAATAAAAGAATTTCTTTTGTTAATGTAAGGTTAAACCTAATTTGTACTAAATGTTAAAATGTTAAATTTGACTGATGGGTAAAAAATTATTTGTCTTATTGATAGTCTTAATGAGTTTATCTCTCATTGGAATAATTTTTGTGCAATCATTTTTTATTAATAATAGTTTAGAAAATGAGGACAAAAATTTTACACTAAGTGTAAAACGAGCTTTAAGTTTTGTGTCTAATTCAATTGAAGAAATGGAGTTAAGAGATGCATTTTCAAAGCTTCAACCTCACTTAAATAAAGACACTAAAGTAGATTCGGTAAAAATAAGACAGCTTTTTATTACATCAGAAGATGATTTAAATGACCTCACTATAATAAATCGTAATACGGTTTTAGAAGAGCGTCTTAAAGTCCCTTCGTTGTTCTTTGAAATTGATGCAGACAGTTTTAACATTAGTAAATTAACTAATGAGCGTGTTAAAGAAGTTTATAGTAATTCCAGTTTAGATGGTAATACCTCTATAAAACCTATGCAACGATTGGTCGAGATTTCATCTATGCCAATTATTGAAAAGCAAATGTATGAAGATGTTATAAAGGAGTATTTAAAAGATATTCCAATTTATAAACGTGTTACGACTAAACAAGTTGAAGCTTTCTTAAAAAGAGAACTGAAGGATGAAGGCATAGATTTAAATTTTGAGTTTGCTATTTATGATGATGATTTAGCAACAAAGGTGCAAACCCAAAATTTTGAAAAAGAAAAGGCTTATGGTATTCCTGTGTTTTTAGACAATAATAAAGAGAGTAATTATAATCTTTGGGTCGATTTTCCGGATAGAAAAAAGTATTTAATATCCTCTGTACTAAAGATGGGATTTTTGTCTATACTATTTACAAGTATTATTATCATAGCTTATGCTAGTGCGATTTATCAATTAATAAAGCAACGACAAATATCACAGATAAAAACAGACTTTATTAATAATATGACACATGAGTTTAAAACGCCAATTGCAACCATCAATTTAGCATTAGACTCTATAAAAAACCCTAAAATAATTAATGACCAAGAAAAGGTGAAACGTTATTTAGGAATGATAAAAGAAGAAAATAAGCGTATGCATGCTCAAGTAGAAAATGTATTGCGTATTTCTAAATTAGAAAAAAACGAACTTAATATTAGTAAGGAACATATAGAATTACACGACTTAGTAGAAGATGCTATTACACATGTAGAATTAATAGTTGAAGATCGTAAAGGCTATGTGAAAATGCATTTAAACGCTGCTGAGTCATCAGTTTTAGCAAACGAGACACATTTTACAAATGTGATTGTTAATATATTAGATAATGCTATTAAGTATTCAGATGATGCACCAAAAATAGATGTGTATACTGAAAACGTAGGAAATAACATTATTGTAAAAATAGCAGATCAAGGTAATGGAATGTCAAAAGCTGTTGCCAAACGTGTGTTTGAAAAATTTTATAGAGAACACACAGGTAATGTGCACAATGTAAAAGGACATGGCTTAGGTTTAGCCTATGTAAAAAGAATAGTAGAAGACCATCAAGGTCATATATCAGTAGAAAGTGAAAAAGGAAAAGGCAGTACTTTTATTATAAAGATGCCGTTAATATCTTAAAAACGAATTATGGAAGAACAAAACAAGAAAATTCTTTTGGTAGAAGACGATCCAAATTTTGGAACCGTTTTAAAAGATTATTTAATGATGAACGATTACGACGTTGTCCATGCCAAAAATGGAATGGAAGGTTTTGAAAAGTTCAAAAAAGACGATTACGATCTTTGTATATTAGATGTGATGATGCCTTATAAGGATGGCTTTACATTAGCTAAAGAAATTCGCGAAAAAAACACAGACGTTCCTATTATTTTCTTAACCGCTAAAGCGATGAAAGAAGATGTATTAAAAGGTTATAAAGTAGGAGCAGACGATTACCTTAATAAACCTTTTGATAGTGAGGTTTTATTAATGAAAATTAAAGCTATAATTCAGCGTAAGGCAACAGATACGGTTGCAGATAGCAAACAATTTGAATTTAAAATTGGACGTTTTGATCTCAATTCAAAACTTCGTTTCTTAAAGTTCGATGGAGGTGAACCTTCAAAATTATCGCCAAAAGAAAACGAGTTGTTACGTTTATTGGCATTGCATGAAAATGATTTAATGCCTAGAGAATTAGCACTGACTAAAATATGGAGAGATGATAATTATTTTACCTCTCGTAGTATGGATGTGTATATTGCTAAATTGCGTAAATATTTAAAACCAGATCCTAACGTAGAAATTTTAAATATTCACGGAGAAGGCTTTAGGTTGGTTATTAACAACAAATAAGTTTTATATCCTTTTTTATACCTCAAAAAAATCCAGTTTATTACGCTGGATTTTTTTGTGATGGATATTATGTAATAACTCATTCTTACTAACTAAATGGTAATGATTACTTTTGGTGATTAGATGCAATATATTGTATAATAGCGTTAGCGTCAGTTTTATAATCAAACCATTTAATTGCGTCATCTTTTCTAAACCATGTGAGTTGTCGTTTGGCAAAACGTCTGGTATTCTTTTTAATTTCAGAGACAGCAAAATCTAGAGAGTCATTACCTTCAAAGTATTCAAATAACTCTTTGTAACCAACAGTATTTAGTGCATTAAGATGCTTTTTTGGTAATAGAGCTTTTGCTTCTTCTAATAATCCGTTTTCAATCATTAGATCTACACGTTGGTTAATTCTATCATAAATAACAGAACGTTCAGCATTTAAGCCAATACTAATGGTCTTAAAGTCTCGATTTTTTTCAGGATTGGTAAGAAAAGAAGTATATGGTTTTCCTGTACCAATACAAATTTCTAGAGCTCTAATAACTCGTTGCGGATTGTCTACTGCTATAGTTTTAAAAGCCTCTGGATCTAAAAGGTTGAGTTGTTCTTGTAAAGTATTTAAACCCTCTTTTTCTAGTTGAAGATTAAGGTTTTCTCTAATATTAGAATCAACTTCAGGAAAATAGTCTAAGCCTTTTGTTACAGCTTTTACATATAATCCAGAACCTCCAACCATGATTACAATAGGGTTGTCTTTATGTAATTCTTTTATTTTAGAAATGGCATCGCGTTCAAAATCACCAACATTATAATTTTCATCTATAGATTTATGCTGAATAAAATGATGTGGTGCAGCATTTAGTTCTTCTAAAGAAGGTACAGCAGTTCCAATAGACATTTCTTTGTAAAATTGTCGAGAGTCTGCAGAAATAATTTTAGCTTTAAAATGTTGGGCAAGTTTAATACTTAATGCTGTTTTTCCAATCGCAGTTGGACCAACAATGGAAATGACAATTTTGGGATATATTTTAGGCATTATTTAATCTACAATAAAGGATTGAGTTCATTTCCACAATTATAGCAATAATCTGAATTATCTTTGTGGTCTGATGCATGACAATTTGAGCAATGTTGCGAATTGAGGTGAATAGTAATATTGTCAGATGGATTATTTCCATTAGTTTTTAATGCTTCATTTTCGGCATCTTCTTTTTGACCACTTCTAACATATTCTGCAGAAACAATCCCTGTAGGTACTGCAATAATTCCGTAACCTAAAATCATGATAAAAGTTGTAATAAATTGTCCTAGAGCTGTTTGTGGGGCGATATCTCCAAATCCAACAGTAGTTAATGTTACTACACACCAATAAATACTTTTTGGTATGTTGTCAAAACCATTGGCTTCTCCTTCTACTAAATACATAATAGTTCCAAAAATGACCGAAGTAATCATTACAGCAAATAAGAAAACCATAATTTTTACACGACTTGCAACTAACGATGCTTTTAGGTGATTTGATGCTCCTAGATATCTAGCCAATTTTAAAATTCTAAAAACTCTCAGTAGCCGTAATGCCCTTAAGGTGACTAAAGCTTGGGAACCAACAAAAAAGAAAGATAAATACATTGGTATGGTTGATAAGAAATCGATGATTCCAAATGAACTAAATATATATTTAAATGGTTTTTTTACTGAAATTATTCTTAAAATATATTCAATAGAAAATAGTATAGTTACAATCCATTCACCAATATGTAAAAGTTCATGGTACTTTTCATCTATGCTAACGACACTTTCTAGCATAACCAGTACAATACTAACCAATATGAATATTAACAACAGTATATCAAAAAGCTTTCCAGAAGGAGTATCAGCTTCATAGATAACTTCATGTATTCTATTTCTCCAATTATGTTTTTGATTCGATATCATATTCTAAATGTACGAAAAGTTAAATTATAGTTTCTAAAGTTTTAGGTTGTGGTTTATTTATTGTGTTGTAAAAAACCTAAAAAAAAACTAAAAAAGCAGCAAATAATGCTACAATTTTTAAGTTATATGTCTTGTATATATTAGTTTAAATTTACTATTTTAAGTCTTTTATTTCTTCTCATATAACTCTGAATAATATGCTGCGTGTCTCTGTTGTTTTCCATTGGAGTTATAAGAGATTCCAAAATAGCTCTGTTATTTATTTGATGGTTTAAATCAAAAAAGCCCATTCCTTTAAATATACCATTTTCTATTAAAAACACACTTTTTTCTTCTATAGCTCTCCCTTTATCGATAATTAGCATGTTTTTATTAGCATAACTATACTTTTCTATTAATGAATTTACCCTTTTATTATAGGCATCAACAGGCTCTTCATTAATACATGCTCCAGAACATTCTTTTACTTCATATTTAAAACAACTTGTTTTTGTGTTGTATAAACCGGTGAGTTTTTGGCATAGATTAAATTCCTCGACAGCTTTAAAGAGAAAGTGTTTACCACTTGTCCTTGTACTAAAGGTTGTAATAGGCATTTCTTCTCTGTTAGATTTATCAATAAAAAGATTTATATAGCCATTTTTATCTGTAAAACTGTAAAGGGCATGGGTAAAAATGGTTCTTCTTAAAGCTCTATTAAAGATGGGTTTATTTGCTTTTATTTCTGCACTTTCTTTTAATAAAGCCGCGAGTTCGCTTCCTGTTTTTTCGTAGGTAACAGTACTAACTAATTTTTGAATTTTTTTAGACTTAGAGTTCTTACCTGTAAAATGCTGAATAATTCGTTTTCTAATATTTTTACTTTTTCCAATATAAATAATTTCACCTTCTGTGTTATGAATATAGTACACTCCTGTATCTGAAGGCAATCCTTCTATAATTGTTGTAAGGTTGGTTGGAATATTAGATTTTTGTTCAATTTTAACAGCATCTCTAATAATAACTTTTTCTAAATCTTTGTTTAATAACATTTTAAACAACTTTACAGTGGCCATTGCATCTCCATTGGCTCTATGTCTATCACTCATAGGAATACCTAATGCTCGTGTTAGTTTGCCTAAACTATAGGATTCCATATCAGGAATGAGTTGTTGAGATAGCTCAACCGTGCAAAGTGTTTTTCGTTTAAAAGGAAAGCCTAAACGTTTAAATTCGGTTTTAAGAATTCGGTAATCAAAAGAAGAGTTATGGGCTACAATAATACAATCTTCAGTTATTTCAACAATACGTTTTGCAACTTCGTAAAATTTTGGTGCGTTTTTAAGCATATTAGAATTTATGCCTGTAAGATTAACAACAAAAGGTTGAATTTCCCGTTCGGGATTTACCAAAGAAATAAATTGGTCAGTTACTTTATGACCATCAAATTGGTAAATTGCAATTTCAGTGATGCCTTCTTCATTGTACTTTCCACCTGTGGTTTCTATGTCTAGTATTGCGTAGATAGCGTTAAGTATTTTACGTTTTTACGAACAGAGTTAAGCAGTCTTTATAATTCTAAAGACAGCTTTGTTATACTTTTTTCGGGTAACGTGTTAATTATAATTTCGAGAACCAAATATACTACTTCCAACGCGAATCATGGTGCTTCCGCAATCAATAGCTAATTTATAGTCTCCACTCATTCCCATACTAATGGTTTTAAGTTCAGGGTGTAATTGTTTAAGTTCTGTAAATGTGTGGTTTAGGCTTTTAAATTCTTTTTTTATCTGATTTGTGTCATCAGTAAATGTGGCCATTCCCATTAAGCCAACAACTTTAATATGCTTTAATTCAGAAAACTCATTGGATTTTAGTAGGTTAGAAGCATCTTCGGCAGACATCCCAAATTTGCTGTCTTCTTCAGCGATTTTAATTTGAAGTAAACAGTCTATTATTCTATCGTGTTTTTGGGCTTGCTTATTAATTTCATTTAGTAATTTGAAGCTTTCTACACCATGAATTAGGCTTACAAATTCAGCCATATATTTTACCTTATTTCGCTGAACATGTCCTATCATGTGCCATTCAATATCTTTTGGCATTTGTTCATGCTTTTCTGCCATTTCTTGGATTTTATTTTCTCCAAAAATGCGTTGTCCAGTATTATAGGCTTCCATTAAATCACTGATTGGTTTCGTTTTTGAAACGGCTACAAGTGTAACGTGCTCAGGTAAGGTTGATTTAATTTTTAATAGATTTTCTTGTATAGACATAATTATTTAATCTCTAGTTAATGCATAGTATATAACATATAGCCAACTGAATATTCCGTGTAAAATTGCCCATAGAATTGATTTATTTCTGTCCCATGAGATTACAACAGCAATAACACTACCTAAGCCAACTCCACTTTTTATAACGGTATCAGAGCCTTGGTTTTGAGAAAAGCAGGCGAAGCTAATACTTATAAAAAGTAATAATAATATATATTTTTTAGTCATAATTTAATATTCATAAATAGTGATTCCACTTCTCAACTTCGGAAGAATGTAAGTGCTTTTAGGTGGCATTGTTAAACCATCGTCTGCAATTTGTTTCATTTGTTCTACATTAGACGGACACATACCAAAACCAATCTTAAACTTTCCGCTATCTACACTGCTTTTTATAGTAATCATGTCGTGTTGCCCATTAACGTATGAAATACGACTATCATCTCGTAAATCATCAATACCTAAAATTGGTTGAAGTATGGTTTTGTATAACAATTGTGCATCTAATTTATCTAAGGATGTTTTAAATTCATAGCTTGTTTTTCGTAAATAAAGGGAGTAAAACTCACCATCTAAATACATACTAAAATGATGTGGTTTGGATGGTTTGTAAGGTATTAGTCCTCTGTTTTCAATACGATAAAAAGTATCTAGTTTAATTAAAAACTCTTCCTTGGTTAAACCGTTTAAATCTTTAATAAGTCTATTAAACTCGTGTATTACTAAATCCGATTCTGGAATTAAATACGACATAAAAAAGTTATAAGACTCACAGCCTTTATGATTGGTGTTCTTTTCTTTTTCATCTTTAAATAATAAGTATGACGACGCAGATCTATGGTGACCATCAGCAATATAAATTGTGCCCATTTTTTCAAATTCTTTTTGAATGGTAGCAATGGTCTCTTTTTTATCTATTTTCCATAAATAATGCGTGTCTCTGTAAGTCATAGTAAACTCAAACTCGGCATGTTGTGTGTTTTGAGTATCTGCTATAATGTGTGCAATAACCGCATTGTCAGGATAGGTGAGTAGCACTGGTTCTGCATTAAAGCCAACCGTTTGTAGATAACTTTTAAACGTTTCTTCGCGTTTGGCTATTGTGTCTTCATGCTTTTTTATAATGTCATTTTCATAATCTTCTGCGCTAGTAGCCGCAATAATGCCACTAAATTCTTGTCCATGCCGATTTACTATTTTATAAACATAGAATGATGGCTTTTCATCTTGAACAAAAACACCCTCTTCTTTAAATTCTAAATATCTATTTTTAACCAACCTATAACGTTCTTCACCTGTAACTTCTTGATCGTATTTATAACCAGGATTTACAATATGTAGAAAGCTATACGGGTTATAAGCCATTCGAGATTCTCGTTCATCAACTGTATAGCTTTGATAAGGGCGCGCAGCAACAAGACCAACAATTGCTCTTGTGGGTCTTACGGCTTTGAATGGGACTATTTTTGGCATGTTTTAAGTAAAAAGTGCTGAGTAAAAAGTGAGAGTTCTTTTTTAGGTAATTTCACTTTAAATTAAGATTCGCTTGAACCGAATTTTTAGGATTCAATATCATATAGTTTAATAAATTTGCTATGTCCTGTGATTCTTTCAGTAAGTTGTTGTAGCTTTCATTTGAAATATAGTCACAAGCTAAAGCAAATTCTAGCCAAGTTTGTGTTTCACCATTTTCAGCATCGCAACCTGTAAGTTTACTAATAAAGTGTTTCGGATAGCGTCGTTTTCGATAGGCTTCAGGTAAATTAGCACAAACACTACGAGAGCATCTTCTTATTTGATTCGTAAGTGAATACGTTTCTTCTTTAGGAAATTTCTTAGAAAGATGAAAGATGTCCATTGCTAATTTAAAACCTTTTTTATAAGCTAATAAATCTTGTACTTTCATTAATTACTGTATTAATTGAGTAATCTTACTTCACACTTCACACTTCACACTTTTTACTTCAAAAATTGCGATGCAATTTTTTCTGCCTTTCGGCTTTCAGCATAATCGTAAAACCCTTCTCCAGATTTAACACCTAATTTTCCTGCCATTACCATATTAACTAATAAAGGACAAGGTGCATATTTAGGGTTTTTAAAGCCATCGTACATCACATTAAGAATGGATAAACAGACATCTAAACCAATAAAATCGGCCAATTGTAATGGACCCATTGGATGTGCCATCCCTAATTTCATAACTGTATCTATTTCTTCAACACCTGCAACTCCGTTGTAAAGCGTTTCAATAGACTCGTTTATCATTGGCATTAAAATACGGTTAGCCACAAAGCCAGGATAATCATTCACCTCGGTTGGTACTTTACCCAAAGTTTTAGAGAGTTCCATAATAGTAGAAGTAACGTCATCACTTGTATTGTAGCCTCTAATAATCTCTACCAATTTCATAATTGGCACAGGGTTCATAAAATGCATGCCAATAACTTTGTCAGGTCTAGAAGTAACTGCTGCAATTTGCGTTATTGAAATTGAAGATGTATTTGTAGCTAAAATGGTATTTTCATTACAAATCTCACTAAGTTGTTTAAAGATTTTTAGTTTTAAATCGATATTTTCTGTTGCAGCTTCAACAACTAAATCGGCATTTTTTACACCTTCTTCTGTATTTGTAAAAGTTGTAATTTTTCCTAAAGTTTCAGTTTTATCTGATGCGCTAATTTTTTCTTTAGCGACCATACGATCTAAGTTTTTGGCAATAGTATCCATGCCGCGTTTTAAAGAGGCTTCACTAATATCAATAAGTTGAACGTTAAATCCTGATTGTGCAAAAGTATGGGCAATTCCATTACCCATAGTTCCTGCGCCTATAACTGCTATGTTTTTCATTAAAAATTTTAATTTTTATTCCTGTAAAAACAGGAATCTGTTAATCTAATATTTATCTGATTTGATAAGATTTTTGCTTTAAAGAGTGCTAGAACTGATTAATAATCATATTGGCAACTCTTAAAGCTTCAGTACCATCATGTAAAGTTACAATTGGCTTTGTATTGTTATTTATGGCATCTGCAAAAGTTTCTAGTTCGTCTAGAATAGCATTATTGTTTGCTATATCTGGATTATCAAAATAGATTTGTTTTTTAATGCCTTCTGCATTTTGTAGTATCATATCAAAATCACCTGGATTTTCTGGAGCATCTTTCATTTTAACCACTTCACACTTCTTTTCAAGAAAGTCTACAGAAATGTAAGCGTCTTTTTGAAAGAAACGGGTTTTACGCATATTCTTTAAAGAAATTCGACTTGCGGTTAAATTAGCAACACAACCGTTTTTAAATTCTATACGTGCATTGGCAATATCTGGTGTTTCACTAACTACTGAAACTCCACTTGCAGAAATATGTTTAACAGGAGATTGAACAACACTTAAAATAATGTCAATATCATGAATCATTAAATCTAAAACTACAGGTACATCTGTACCACGAGGATTAAATTCAGCCAGTCTATGACATTCTATAAACATCGGATTTACAATCTGATTTTTAACACCTATAAATGCAGGATTAAAGCGTTCTACATGGCCAACCTGACCTTTTACTCCGTGTTCAGCAACCAAAGTTCTAATGGTTTCGGCTTCTTCAACAGTGTTGGTGATTGGTTTTTCTATAAAAATATGCTTTCCTTTTTTTATGGCTTGTTTCGCACAATCATAATGCGAAAGCGTTGGAGTTACAATATCTACAACATCTACGGCATCTATTAATTCGTCAATAGAATCGAAGTAGGTATAGCCAAACTCTTTAACTACACGTTCTGCATTTTCTGCATCTGCATCATAAAAGCCAACAAGGTCATATTTATGGGATTGGTTAAGTAGTCTTAAATGAATTTTACCAAGGTGACCAGCACCAAGAACACCAACTTTGAGCATGTTTTTCTGTTTTTAACAAAAATAGTCGTTTTCGTTCAGAAATTGAAAAAAGAAAATATAAAATACTACGAAATTAATAAGTGTCTAGATTTCAAAGATGAATTGAATCAGGAGAAAAAAACAGGAACTTTCATTTTGAAGTTTGAATAGTTTTGAAGTATTTTTACCTTAAACTAAACTACGCTTTGAAAGATACATTTAAGCATCAAGGGATGCGCCAACAACTCGTTGAAACTCTAATAAATAAAGGCATAAAAGATAAAGCTGTTTTAAAAGCTATAGGTAAAATTCCTAGGCATTTTTTTATGGATTCTAGTTTTATAGATCACGCTTATCAAGATAAAGCATTTCCTATTGCTGCAGATCAAACCATTTCTCAACCTTATACGGTGGCTTTTCAATCTGAATTATTACAAGTAAAGGCAGGCGATAAAGTATTAGAAATTGGAACAGGTAGTGGTTACCAAACCGCTGTGCTTTTAGAGCTAGGCGCAAAGGTTTTTAGTATTGAACGTCAGCAAGAATTGTTTAAAAAAACGTCTAAGTTTTTACCAAAAATTGGTTACAGAGCAAAAAGTCTCATATTTGGTGATGGTTATAAAGGAATGCCAGACGAAGCTCCGTTTCAAGGTATTATTGTTACTGCAGGTGCTCCGTTTGTTCCAAATCCATTATTAAGTCAATTAGCCATAGGAGGTCGCTTGGTCATTCCTGTTGGTGATGATGTTCAAGTGATGACTATGTTTATTAGAAAAGGACCAAAGGAATTTGAAAAACATGAATTTGGTGATTTTAGGTTTGTTCCTATGTTGGAAGATAAGAATTAAGACTCTAAAGTTACGCTTCTGTTTAGAAAGCGTAGCAAATGAGTTCTAAAAATTAAGCCTAAAGAAAAGAGTGTAACGTGCTTAAAACAAAATCTTAAAATATAAAAAAGCTATTAATTAGTGGCATTCTTATAAGATGCTGACCCACCAACAATTGGTAAGATTAACGACGTTTTGTCTAATTTAATAGTTAGCTCAGTTCCTGCTTTTGGGTGTAAGGTAAATTCTTTATCACTAGAAAAGATCATAAAACCAATTTGTTGCCCGGCTTTAATGATTTGGTCATCGGGTTGTAAATCGAAATTTACAGTGTAAAATTTTCCGGGTTCTAAATCTTCTTCATCTGTTATTGACTTATGATTTTTTGGATCTGCCCATCCACGTGTTATAATATTTTCAGTGATTTTTTTAGCATTTTCATCCCAAGGTAAGGATACTAACCAAACCGATAGATTCGCTGCTTTCGAACTGCTTGATAGTGTAATACTTACTTTAGGGACTCCAGAGATATGAAGATCCTCAGTTAAAATAGGTGATACGTATAGCAAGCGATGATCTTTGTGCTCTGATTTTGCTAAATCAGCACCACTGAATTTCACATTATCAGTAAAAGTATCTGAAGCTAAATGTTTGTTCTGGTTTGTGCTCATAGTGCCAGATACAGAGGGATATAAGGTTACATCTTTTGCATCTGGATTTGGGTAATCTTTATAAGCTGTAGGTTGTTGTTGATTATCGTATTCTCTTACGATATAAGCTTTGTTTTCTACTTTTTCAATACCATTATCTATACCATGAAGGTATTTGGTAAACCATTTGTTCATCATAGAAGTTGGAGGTGGTCCTCCATGTCCGTTTTGATGATAGTAAATCATAGCTGGTAAGCCTTTTTCTTTTGCGGCTTTATAAATTCGGTAGCTGTGTTCTGGCATTACATTCCAATCGTTAAAACCATGAGACATTAATAAGGCAGCTTTCATGTTATCCATTTGGTTGAGATAATCTCTACCTGCCCAAAAATCATTATAATCACCTGTTGCTCTGTCCATACCATTTTTCATTTCGGTATCTCTAACAGTTTCATTATTATAAGGTCTATTTTCTTCTTTACCACTATGTACAAAATCGTATAATACATCAATATCTTCACCTAAATAGCCGCCTGGCGAGCGTACCAACCCATTAGAGCGGTAATAATGATAGTATGACGTGTTTGGAGCAATAGGAATGATCGCTTCTAAGCCTTTAACTCCAGTGGTTGCTGCTGCTAGAGGGAGTGTTCCGTTGTAAGAAGTGCCTGTCATGCCTACTTTACCTGTAGACCAATACGCTTTTACTTCTTCATTGCCTTCGCGTTCTGTATACCCTTTTGCTCTGCCACATAACCAATCGATGACTGTTTTTGGCGCTAAAGATTCGTTTTCTCCGCCAATAGTTGGTGCTCCATCAGACAATCCTGTTCCAGGAGAAGAGGAATGTACAACGATATAGCCTCTTGGTACCCATTTTCTAATATGTGAATTTGAAATAATTGGGCGTTTTCCACGACGTGTAACTTCGGGATGAACACGTTCTTTTGCCGTTTCCCCTAATTCTATATTAACGTCCCACATTACTCCGGGTAAATCTGCTGCAACACCAGCAAAGTATGGACTTGTAACGTAGACTATTGGTAGTTTTAAACCTTCAGTTTCCGTTTGTTCAGGACGTGTTACAGACACATGCATACGGTCTGGCTTTCCATTACCATCGGTATCAAACGTTGTTTCGACCCATAAATCTTGACGAAGCCATTTTTCCGGATTGTTAAAAGCTTCTACAATTTGGGCTTCTCCATCTTTAAAAACTGGTTTGGCTTTTTTATTTGCAACTTGAGCGCAACTAGCGATTGAAATTGATAAGGCTATGATTAGTGTTGCAATGAATTTTGGAGAAGTCGTCATAAAAGAAAAAATTTGTAATATGTTTTGATAAAAATAGGTGGAATAAATCAGAACCCAAATAAGTTACATCTATTTTTGTGAGCGATAGACGTTTTTGCTTTAGAAATTAACAAGGAAAAGAAACTCCTAAAGACCAGCTTTAGGAGTTGAATTGTGATACCTCTATTTGATTATTTGATGTTTCCAGCTGGCTCCACTAATGTCTGTTATTTTTAATGTGTAGTTTCCTTTTGGTAAATTTTTAATTTGTGAAGCGTTAAATTTTAGTTTTGCTTTAGCACCCAATGGTACAATTAAGCTGTGTTTTCCGGGTTTAATTTTCGCTATATAATAATTGTCTATTGTATGTTTAGGAAGTGCTGCTAACTCATTTTGTGTATAATGTATCACTACATTGTTTTGTGGGTCTATAAGCTCTATACTAATAATCCATGCTCCATAAACATCAACTCCTTCAACTCTAAAAATATCAAAGGAAAGTTCATCATTTTTTAATTGTCCTTCTGTAATTTCAAGTTTTGGCTTTACAGATTTGTTGTGTAAGGTTCCCCAAAGTCCCCCGTGAAATACTTGATTGGTATATAAGGTTAATCCTAAAATTAAAAATGAGCCTATGATTACCACTTTAGAAAAGACACGGTCTTTAATAGGGATTAAACCAGATCCTAGCCAAGCAAACCATTTCTTTTGGGTAAAAGCGAAGTTTTTCTTCATTAAATAATTATCTAAGGATAATCGACCACTTCCTGTTAAGAACAAAAGAAATCCTGTTGCAATACCAAGTACTCCAATTTGCCATTCGTCTAGGCAGGTGGTACCAATCCAACCAGAACCTAAAAGGATTCCCATGGCTAGACTAAAAACCCCAATACTCATAAGTCGGGTAAATAGTCCGAAAATAATAAATAAGCCAACAATACCTTCAATAATAGTGAAAGCGACCATGTTATACCATAGTATATCTGGATTTTCAACCAAATATTGAATAATAGGTTTTATACCTAAAGCGTTGGGGAGGAAGTGATTAAATTTTACTCCAATATATCCTGCAAGTTCAGGATCTAATTTATCGGCTAAAATAGTGCGTCTAAAAAAAGCAGAAAAATAAGTCCAACCAATGACCATTCTGACTGCAAGGGCTAAGAAACCCGAATCGTTTTTAATATGTAAATTCATTTTTTTTGTATCTATAATTGTATTAATAATTTTCTACTAGCTGAGATTGCTAGATTTAAGTCTGAAGAAAATTAATTATAGATAAGCTTTGTTATTTTGAAAGAGAATATAGTAAGGGGCTAAAGGCGGAATTTCAGCTCTAGCATTATAATACTTTGCTATTGGTCTGTCTGAAAGCGCAATAGTTGTTGTGTTAAATTGAGAGGTGTTAATCCCTAAATCTTGCGAAAGTTGTAAGCTGTAATTTGCTTTTGAAATTACAGAATTAACGTCTGAATACACATTACAAGTCCCATTTTTTAAAGCAGACCTGCTTTTGTTTGAAACCTCTGTTTTGGTAACATCAAAAGCCTCTTGAATAGAATTGCGAACTTTGCAAGGTGAAAAAACTAATAGCACAACTAAGCCTGTTACGGATAGGAGAGCGGTAAGTTGTTTTATTTGACTTTGAAATTTCACCTTACAAATATGATGTATAGAAATTTAAAATTTTTAAAAGATCTGTTAATTTTTGTTATGCTGTTATAGAAGGTTAATTGCGCAGCGTTAAAATAATGATGCCTCAATTAATTTTGGGGTAAATAAGCTTCAGGTATAGGGTTTTCTTCAGATTCTTGTTTCCAGTATAAGTTTATAATCCACCAACGTTTACCATCATTAAACAATTGAATACTGTTAATGCCGCGCATTAATGGTTTTTCGTCTTCTTTGCTCTTGTAAGATTCGTATGTGCTAAAAATATGAGCAAAGTCTCCAAAAACTTGAGTTTCACGTTTTATTTCTAGTTCATAAAAACCGTTATTTACAAGCCATTTTCCAGAGGTTTTAATATAATCTTCAGGAGACATGTAACGTACAGTCGTTTTTTTGTCCTTTTTGCCTATAGGAATGAGCTTAGCGTCTTTTCTAAATAAGTGTTTAAATAGCTCCCAATTACGTGCTTCACCTTTGTCACCAGAAATTACGGAATATAAAGTGGTAATTGTACTGTCTATAGTAGTGACTTTACTTGAGTAGTCTTTCTTCTCTTGGGCTGAAAGATTTAAAGTTAACAGAACTATAATAGCTATAACTTGTTTTTTCATCACTGTTGATTTTGGTTTTCTGTAAATTATTTATTCTATTCGTTTATAAAAATAAGAATAATTACCACTAACAGATGTTACTATACGGCCTTCTTTTTCATTTCCAATATAACTTGCAGATATATACGTTTTTGTGGTATCAATGGTATAATTCCAAGCGCGTTTGTCTTTATAAACTAAAGTTGTAAGTCCCGAAAAGGAATCTATAAAGTCGCTAAATTTTAAGGTTTCTTTTGAAACGATATGTTTTTCAGAAATAGCATCTTTATAGAAAATAATGTGTTTTTTGGTGATTTCAATATATTTTTTTGTTTGTTCTTCTGCTTTAGATATGATACAATCTTGACAAACTACTTTTACAAATTCCCATTTGCCTTCAAGCTGTGATATGAGCTCAATCTGCTTGTCTATTTTTATTGAATCGAGTTTCTGTTTTATTTTAAACGTTTTAGAATTGAGATAATCAAATTCAGAAAGTAAGGCTGATGTTAGTGAATCTTTTGTATGCGTAAATTCTAGATCATCAATATTCTGACTAAAAAGTGTAAAACAAACAATAAAAGCTATACCAGCTAGAACCTTTTTTCTCATCTTACTATCATTAAAAGAATTTTAAGCCAAATACAATAGCATCACTCTGGAATCCACTTTGATAGGAACGTAAATAATCTACGCGTAACAACCTCCATTTTCCCCAACCAATATTATCTATACCAACAGAATACTCTTGATAAGGTTTAAAATCAGGTATTGCTAATACATGTGCTCCTACAACTAAATTAAAATTAAGCTTATTAAGTAAAGGTACTTTTCCTAGTAAAAAGCCATTAAAATCGTGTTCTATATGGCCTTCAAAATAAGCGTCGTTTGTGCTTGCAGAATAATAGTCTAAGTTGTTAAAAACGTTGGTATAATTACCGTCTAAGTTTACGTGTGTTTGGTTACCATTAAAGTGTTGGTAATCTATAAACGCAATATCGTCGGCATTAAAAAACGTTCCTGCTTTTAAGTTATACATTAGTCTGCCTTTATCTTTTATAGAGAAGGACTGCGTAAGACTTGCTTTAATTTGATCAAAATTGTAATCACTATTTGTTGCACCAAAGCCTTTTTCGTAGCCTAAATATAAGGTAGGATAATCGTCATTACTGACATTGTATTTGGCATCAGGATAGCTTAAATATTCTTGACCAAAATTAATGCGTGCCGTAATGCTTCCTTTTATAATATGGTGCGTTTCAAAAGGAGCAACACCAAAAGCAGTTTCGTCTAACGGATTGTTGCTGGTATACGCATCATTTTTGTCGTTGAAAAACGTTTGATCTGTGGTGTTAAAAAGTGCTTTTCGTCTTTCGTAGCTTAAGCCTGAATACAATCTAAAGCCATTAAATAGTTCTTCGGAATAATTAAGAGAGAGATGACTCTTGTCGTATAATTTCATGTAATTATCTTCAAAGAACAATGTGCTTACCGAATTAATTAATGGAGAAATAGGGTTTGAAGGATTAAATTGTTTTACTGTAACTCCTCCAGATACTGTTAAAAACGCATTACTAATGCTGTTGAACTTATACGTTAATGCGCCTGTGGCACGTAGACGCTCGTCTGAAAATCCGTATTGAATATTTCCACTAGCTCTAAAAAAGCGGTTATAATCGTCGTAATTTTTAGTGTAAAACACATTGGCATTAGCCGTGTAACCTTGAACAGTATTAAACTGTACACTACCTAAAATAGGAACATTATAACCTAAGCGGTAATCTTTATGCGAATTTTGATATGTGTAGCCTAAAATATTGCCCAATTTAAATTTGTTGTTGGCACGATCTAAAGAATCTAAATACGGTTTAGACTCATGAAGCGTTTGTATGCTGTCTTTTTTAATGTAATCTGTACGTTCTTCGAGTGTTAGTGGTACAGGTCTAATGGTATTCCAAAAGATAGAGTCTTTTTTGTTGGCTTCTTTTTCAAAAGCGACAATTTCTCTGCTAAAATCTTTTCTAGTTAGTCCTGTATTAAATTCGTAATTACTATAGACAGCTGTAAAGCGTCCATCCCCTTTAATACCAAACATACCAAATCTAAAATCGATACTTTGTGAAATAATGGCCCAAATATCTTCTTTTTCAGAATAAGAAAAACTCTGTTTTAATGTTATTAAATCTGCCACAGGAATTCGTGCTTGCACACCTGTAACACTCAATTCAGTAGCGTAAATAGACCATTGGTCTTCAACAATATAAATTGCTCCAGAAAATACGGGATCGTTTTTACGTTTTGGAATTACGTTGATTTTATTGATAAGATGACCTCTATCATCGTAAAACACGCCTTCTAATTTATAACGGTAATAACTAAAAGCATTATTTGCAATAGGTGAAATAATTTCGTTACCCAATTCAATGGTGTTATTATAGAAATTAAAATCGACATCTAAAGCGCTATTAAAACTAAACCCATTATCATCTCCACTAACTTTTGATGCCGTGATTTTTTCTTTCAATTTATCAGGATTTAAAAACTGAATTTTAGAAATAGTTTCAGATAAGTAGATTATACCACTACGTGTAGAGTCTAATGCGCCACCTAAATCTCCAACATCTTGGCCTAATATTTTTTCGGGAGCGTCTTTAATTTTAATTAAACCACGAGAGTAAAAATCTGCTTTAAATGAGTTTATTTTTTTTAAGTTTTCCTCTCGCTTTGCAATCGCTTGTCGCATGATTTCATTTGCAGGGTTGTCTTCTGCGCTAATTACAACTTCGGTAAGCGAAACGGACTCTTCTTCTAAAGTAACATCTATTTTATACGGGAATTGGTCTATAGTAACGTCTTTTTTTACGGTTTTATACCCCAAATAGCTATAAACTATAGTATACTTTTTTGGTGTTGAGATATTGAGCTCGTAATAGCCATCGTCATTGCTTGTAGTGCCCTTATAGGTGTTTTCAATAAGAATGTTTACAAATGGAAGAGGCGCGTTGTTTTGATCTGTAATATGTCCTGTGATTTGAGCAGAAATAAAAGTACTAAAAGCAATAAGGAAAATACTGAGTAGTTTTTTTATCATAGTGTTTTAATTGATGACGTTTGGTTAAGACACGAGTTTTTATTACAAAATGTATGCCTTTATATTCTTGTAGACGTAATTTTATAATAAAAGGTTGCCTAAGTGGTTTCAAACTTAGAATAAAAAGGCTAATAAAAGTTATAGGAACCTTAAAAAATTATCGGAAATCTTTTTTAATTCGATCTAAATTGCGCTTGTTATCACGATCTTTAATCGTTTCGCGTTTGTCGTAGAGTTTTTTACCTTTTGCAATAGCAATGACTAATTTTGCTAATCCTTTTTCGTTAGTAAATAGACGTAATGGAATAATAGCAATGCCTTTAACATCCATTTCTTTTTTTAGCTTTTTTAACTCTTTTTTGTTGAGTAGCAGTTTACGTTCTGCTTTAGGCCTGTGGTTGTAGTGGTTACCGTAAGCATATTCTTCAACAGTCATGTTTATTACAAATAGCTCGCCTCTATCATTAAACTCACAGAAACTTTCAGCAATAGATGCCTTGCCAGACCTAATAGATTTAATCTCGGTTCCGGTAAGTACAATTCCAGCGGTATATTTATCTAATATTTCGTACTGAAATTTTGCTTTCTTATTTAATATGTTAACTGTTTTTTGCATGGTTGACAAAGATAGTTTTTTAGTTATTAGTTGGAAAGTTTCAAAGCGGTAAAAGTTTTGTGAAAATATAAGAAGTTTAATTGTAATCTTATCTTTGGTTTTGCGACTCTATATATTTAAAAACGATGCTCTAATGAAAAATTATCTCATAGTCCTATTTGTGTTTATGCTTTTTAGCTGTAAAAACGAAACTTCAAATGACATTATACCTCAAATTGAAACGGTTAAAACGGTTTTAACAGCTGATGATATTATTGATAAATCGATTGAAATTTCTGGAGGTGAAAATTTTGAAAAGTCGAGTCTTAAATTTGAGTTTCGTGATATTTATTATCAAGCCTTACGTAAAAATCATGAATTTCTTCTAGTCCGAATTACAGTAAAAGATAACGATTCTATTTTTGACATGTTAAGCAATGTCGGTTTTGAGCGTTATAATAATAAAGCCTTTGTAAAGCTTGAAGATTCAATAGCTCAAAACTATGAGGCTTCAGTTAATTCTGTACATTATTTTTCGGTTTTACCTTATGGTTTAAATGCTAAAGCAGTGAATAAAACACTCTTAAAAAATGAACAGATTAAAGGTAAAGACTATTATAAAATTAAAGTAACATTTAATAAAGAAGGTGGTGGTGAAGATTATGAGGATGTTTTTGTTTATTGGGTTGGGGTAGAGGATTTTAAGGTAGATTACCTAGCGTATTCATATAATGAAGATAAAGGCATTGGAATGCGTTTTAGAGAAGCTTATAATGAGCGTTATGTCAATAGTTTACGATTTGTAGATTATAACAATTACAAACCTGAAGACACCTCTATTCCTTTAGAGAATTTAGGAAACGCTTTTGAGAATAATCAACTAAAATTATTGTCTAAAATTGAACTTAAAAATGTGGAGGTTAAGTTAATTAACGACTGATAATTCGGAAGTTTTTTCTTCTTTTTTTATTGTTACTTTGTATAAATTGGCATTGTTGTCATCAGCAATATCCGCGTATTTTTGTTTACTTAATAAGCTGTTTGCAAGCTTTGGGATGGTGTTACTGTGACCAACAATAAGTACCGTTTTTCCTTTAGTCTTATCTAAGAATTCTTCAGTCATAAGATTAGAGGGATTATAAAATTGAATATCAATATTATTCAATTTTGCAGTTGGTATAGCAGTTTGTGTAGTTCTATTATACTCTGTAGAATAAACAGCATCAAACTTCACATTTTTGAGATGTTTTGCCCAATTTTCTGCTCGTTGTAAGCCTTTTTTTGTTAAATCTGGGTTTTTATTGGTTTTATCTGAGCGATCTTTTTCTGCATGTCTAATTAAATAATAAGTTGTAACAATGTCTTCGTTTGTCTCTACTTTTTCTTTACAAGAAGAAAATACAACTAAAGAAACTAGTAATATTGTAATTAGTTTTTTCATGATAAGTGGAATGTTTATAGATTTTAATTAGCTACAAGTTACTAGAAAATAATTTAGGCCAATTCTAAAGCAACTTCAATCATACTTTTAAAAGTCGTTTCGCGATCTTTGCTCGTTGTTTGTTCTCCTGTAACTAGTGAATCTGAAATGGTTAAGATAGCCAATGCGTTAGCGTTATGTTTTGCAGCAACGGTATATAATCCTGCGGCTTCCATTTCTACACAAAGCACTCCAAATTTAGACCATTTTTTAAAGGCTTCTTTGTCGTCTTCGTAAAATTCATCTGAAGATAAAACATTACCAGCTTTAATTGGAATATTTTTAGCACGAGCAGCTTCTACAGCTTTCATAAATAATCCAAAATCTGCTGTGGGAGCATAATCTGCACCACCAAATCGTAGTTCGTTAACTCCAGAAGTAGATGAAGCAGCCATGGCTAAAACGACATCTCTAATTTTTACATTTTCTTGGTAAGAACCTGCGCTACCAACTCTGATAAGATTTTTTACGCCGTATTCTGTGATAAGTTCATTGGCATAAATAGAAATACTTGGAACTCCCATACCTGTTCCCATTGTAGATATACGCTTACCTTTGTAGGTTCCTGTATAACCCAACATACCTCTAACTTTGTTAAAGCATGTTGGGTTTTCAAAAAATGTTTCGGCTATCCATTTTGCTCTTAAGGGATCACCCGGAAGTAGTATAGTTTCTGCTATCTCTCCTTTTTTTGCTTCGATATGTACACTCATATCGCAAAGTTAAGAAAAGTGTTTCAATTAATATGAAGCATTTGAGGGTATATTATTCATCATGGCTACACCTGAAGAAGTGCCAATTCTATCAACACCAACTTCAATATATTTAAGGGCTGTTTCTGTGTCTCTAATACCACCTGAAGCTTTAATTTTAAGCTTATCTTTAACCGTTTTTCTCATTATTTTAACGGCAGTAAGTGTAGCTCCACTTTTAGAAAATCCGGTTGAAGTTTTTACGAAATCGGCTTTAGCATCTACGCATATTTCACAAGCTTTTACAATCTCATTTTTAGAAAGTTCACTTATTTCAAGAATAACTTTTAAAGGAGTTAAGCCTATAGCGCGTTTTAAATTGGCAATATCTTTTAAAACGGCAACATAGTTTTTACTTCTAAGACGGCCAATATTCATTACCATATCTATTTCAGTAGCACCTTGCTCTATAGCATTCTTGGCTTCAAATATTTTGGCTTCAGTAGACATGGCTCCAAGAGGAAAGCCTACAACAGTACACACTTTTACTTCAGATCTGCCAAGTGCTTGTTTAGCAATAGCTACATAACAGCTATTTACGCAAACAGAATAAAAGTTATATTTTAAAGCTTCTTCGCAAAGTCTAAGGATGTCTGATTCTGTTGCAGAAGCACTTAATAAGGTGTGGTCTATGTATCGATTTAATTCCATTGTATAAGGTTAGGGGTTTAGGCAATAATTAACTATAGTAATTCTCTAACAATTAGAGAGTTTACTAACAAGATTAATAATGTCTTAAGTCGTGTTGGAATTTAATAGCTCGACAAAACTAATGATTTATCCGTTAAAATGACTATTGAAAAATGAAATTTTATTATGCATTTCATCGAATAATTGTTAATAACTATAAAAGTTATTCATTTTTAGAATGATATAAGTTTCATTTTTGTGAAGAATAACTGTATTTTTTACTAAAAAATAAAATTTATCTAGTTTTTAGAATAGATTTATGCCTTAAAAAAGGAAGAACAACACTCCTTCCAAGCGCTTGGAATTTGTGTTGTTCTTAACCAACCAATCAATATATAGACTATTTCTGTCCAAAAATGTTACGGTTAATTTCAAAATTTATTTGAATTGTATTTTACAATTCTTCCGTAACTAAGTCTCCCTGATTTCTAAAGACGAGTTGTCCATCGAATTCATCAAGTAAAATGATACTATCTGTAGTTACTTTTCCTGCTAATATTTCTTTACTTAGCTGGTTTAAAACATCTTTTTGTATCACTCGTTTTACAGGTCTTGCTCCGTATTCTGGATTATACCCTTTTTCAGCTAAATAGTTTACTGCTTCAGGTGTTGCATCAAACGTAATACCTTGTTTGGCTATCATTTTAGTGATACCTTTAAGCTGTAAGCCTACAATGTCAACAATGTTTTCTTTAGATAAAGGAGTAAACATTATGGTGTCATCAATTCGGTTTAAAAACTCAGGTCTTACCGTTTGTTTTAATAAGGCTAAAACATCAATTTTAGCAGCTTCCATAGCCGAAGGGATATCTTTAGTTGCTTCAAAACGTTCTTGTATAATATGACTTCCCATATTAGAGGTCATAATTATTATTGTGTTTTTAAAATCTGCAACACGTCCTTTGTTATCCGTTAAACGACCTTCATCTAAGACTTGTAATAAAATATTAAACGTATCAGGATGTGCTTTTTCAATTTCATCTAGCAATACTACAGAATAGGGTTTTCTTCGTACAGCTTCTGTTAACTGACCACCTTCATCGTATCCAACGTATCCTGGAGGTGCACCTACCAAACGACTAACAGCATGGCGTTCTTGATATTCACTCATATCTATACGTGTCATTGCATTTTCGTCATCAAAGAGATACTCTGCTAAAGCTTTAGCTAATTCCGTCTTACCAACACCTGTTGTTCCTAAAAACAAGAAGGTTCCTATTGGTTTTTGAGGATTTTGAAGTCCAGCTCTAGAACGACGTACTGCATCACTAACCGCTTCAATTGCTTCTTCTTGTCCGATAACACGTTTGTGTAATTCGTTTTCAAGTTTAAGTAATTTTTCACGATCACTTTGAAGCATTTTAGTTACAGGTATGCCTGTCCATTTTGCAACGACATCTGCAATATCTTCATAGGTTACTTCTTCTTTAATTAAAGATGTTTCGTTCTGTTCAGCCAATTCTTTTTGGAATTTTTCTAACTGTTCAGTAGCATCTTTAATTTTTCCGTATCTAATTTCGGCTACTTTACCATAATCGCCATCACGTTCGGCACGTTCGGCTTCTAGTTTAAAGTTTTCAATCTCTTCCTTTATATTCTGAACGTTTTCTACCACTTCTTTTTCAGATATCCATTTGGCATTCAGCTCATTTCGTTCCTCTTTGAGATTAGCTAAATCAGCTTTTAGACTTTTTAATTTAGTTTCATCTTTTTCACGTTTAATGGCTTCATGTTCAATTTCAAGCTGCATGATTTTACGGTCTAAAACATCTAATTCTTCTGGTTTAGAATTAATCTCCATTCGTAATTTTGAAGCAGCTTCATCCATTAAGTCAATCGCTTTGTCCGGAAGGAAACGATTAGTAATATAACGTTGTGATAATTCTACAGCACCAATAATGGCTTCATCTTTAATTCTTACTTTGTGATGTGTTTCGTATTTTTCTTTAATTCCACGAAGAATAGAGATTGCACTTTCTGTATCTGGCTCATCTACCTTTACCATTTGAAAACGACGCTCTAAAGCTTTGTCTTGTTCAAAGTATTTTTGATACTCATCTAAAGTCGTTGCTCCAATAGCTCTCAATTCGCCACGTGCTAAAGCAGGTTTTAAAATGTTAGCGGCATCCATAGCACCTTGTCCACCACCAGCACCTACAAGTGTATGAATCTCGTCAATAAATAATACGATATCACCATCGCTTTCGGTTACTTCTTTTATTACGGCTTTAAGTCGCTCTTCAAATTCACCTTTAAATTTTGCACCTGCAATTAAAGACCCCATATCTAAAGCAAAAATTTGCTTGTCTTTTAAGTTCTCAGGAATATCACCATCTATAATTCTATGAGCTAAACCTTCGGCAATAGCGGTTTTACCTGTTCCTGGTTCACCAACTAAAATGGGGTTGTTTTTTGTTCTACGCGATAAAATTTGTAGAATTCTTCTAATTTCTTCATCACGACCAATTACAGGGTCTAATTTACCATCTCGTGCTAATTGATTTAAGTTTTTAGCGTATTTACTAAGTGAATTATACGTTTCTTCTTGACTTTGAGATGTTACTCTGTCTCCTTTTCTTAATTCTTCAATAGCTGCATTTAAGCCTTTTTCAGTAACGCCTTGGTCTTTTAAAATTTGGGCAATTTTACTTTTAGATTTAAAAATAGCTAAAACTAAATGTTCAATAGACACATAATCATCATTCATCTTTTTAGCAATGATAGATGCTTCGTTTAAAGCTTTGCTTGCTTCACGAGAGAGCATAATATCTCCTCCTGAAACTTTCGGAAAACTTTCGAGGTCTTTGTCTAGTATTTGTTGAAGCATTGGAATATTAACATTTAACTTTTTAAGTAAAAATGGTAATACGTTTTCATCAACATTAAAGAGCGCTTTAAAAATGTGCTCATTTTCTATTTGCTGATGACCAAAACCTTGGGCAAGTTGCTGCGCTTGTTGAATGGCTTCTTGCGATTTAATGGTATAGTTATTAAAATTCATCTTTTATTGTTTTATAGTTAATTTGAAATCTTTACAGTTTTCAAATCCACCTTGTTTTATTGTTGTGTTATTGTGTTTGACTATCTTTAGACAATTATCTTACCATTTTAGAAATGTAAGAAATAAACGACAAAATGTCTGTTTTTGTGTTTTTTAATGGTGACGTTTTGTCGCTATGTAAGATTACGAATTAGTTTCGACTTAAGTAATGACTTTGGTCAGTTTAGGGTTTTATTTCAACTTTATCCAAATCACTAAAACTGTTGGTAGACAATTTAAAAAAATAATATGTTTAAAAAATTATTCGGTTCCTCAGAGCCAAAAGAAAAGAAGGTGTTGCCATGGCAACCGCTAAGCGATGTGTCTCAATTAAGTACTATTGCTAGTAAATCCAATACTAAAACGCAGTTTATATTTAAACACTCTACACGTTGTGGCATTAGCAGTATGGTAATGAAACAGTTTGTGTCTGCTTATGATTTAGAGATGAATGCCGATTTGTATTATTTGGATTTGTTGAGTTATAGAGATGTGTCTAATGAAGTGGGATATAAGTTTCAAGTTATGCATCAATCTCCTCAGCTTTTAGTTATTAAGAATGGAGTAGCGGTGGCACATGCTAGTCATGGTGGTATTAACGAGCTAGATTTGGAAAGGTTTCTGTAAATCTAGGCTGTTCTATGTGTTGAATTTCTACTTATCATCACTTAAAAGCGGAGTCTTACTATTGTTGTTGTCTTTAAATGAGAATAACAGAATGCGAAAATGTTTGAAGTGTAGGTTTGTTTTTAGAACGTTACCATAATTATTAACGAATAAATTTAATATAAAAAAACCTCTCAATAGGAGAGGTTTTTTTATATGTAAGAGTACCTATTATTCTTTTAGAATCTTCACGATTTTTTCTCCATTATCACTCATTATTTTTAAAAAATAAACACCATTAGAAAATTCACTTAAATCAATTTTAGTAGCTAAGGCGTCCACAGATTTTGATAAGATTTGTTTGCCTAAGATTGAACTAATTTCAATAGTAGTAATCATAGAGGTATTACTAATTTGAAGTATATCTTTTACTGGGTTAGGATAAACCGTTAAATTGTTATACTCAGATTCTTCAACTCCTAAAGACTCAACGAATTCTGTTTCCCAAGTGTTGGTTATTATAGCAGGATTAAAATCGAAATAAATTTCTGCTGTATTTGGTATTATATCACCAATGGCATAATCTGGAAACGGTTTTATTTTAAACGTTATAAAACCATGACCAATTGGTGAATCTTCAACATCTTCAGAAGGAGGTAAGTCTATAGCAAAGAAATTCCATTCTAAATTTTTACCAACACGCTCTAAGGAGTAGGTATGGCTAGCATCTACCATTTTCAATGTAGATTCGTCTAATTTTTCATCTAAAATGTCTTCAACTCTTATGTTAATAGCATTTGCCGTTCCTGTATTTTCAAAACGAATGGTATAGGTTAAATAGTCATCTGTTGTAAATGTAGAATGTACAATGTCTTCACCATGTTTTTCTGTAATATCATTAGGATCGTAAGAACCTACAATAGTTTGTGTTAAGCTAGAGGTGTTGTTTAAAGGTAGAACATCTCCAGCGAGTAATTCAATATCTACTGTATTTGTTACTAATTGTCCTAGGCTTACTGTTGGTAATGTTGGTACTTGCATTTTTACCCATAAGTGTTTGGTTTGGTAAGGTTCTAAGTTGTTAAAAACGTAAGTGAAGCCTGTAGCTGTAGTTGCAAATGAAGCGATATTATTTCCTGCGTTCCAATATTGTGGTGCTTCGTATACATTAAGTAAATTTAAGGCATCATCCATAGTAAAGTCTATAGTACCAGAAGTTACAGTTTCGTTAGAATTGTTGGTGTAACTGATGTAATTCCAATATGTAAAACCAGGCATTGGTGGTCTCCAAGACGCTGAAACATTAGCAGACAAATCATCATAGGTTGTTACTGAAATTGGGAAATCGTAAGTTGTGATACCTGAACCTACAGGAACTGTGACGATAGAGTAAGTTGTTGCTGTTGTATTATTAGTAGCGTAATTAGGATCTACTGTATATGAGAGTTCATAAGTTGTTGTTGGGTTAGATTCATATAAATAATGAGGAGATACATATAGGTTGTTGATGACTCCATCATTATTTATTTCATAATTAAACTGACCTAAAGGAAAGTTAACTTCTCCTGTTTCTTGAGTGCCGTTACCGTTAGTATCTACAAAGGCATTTAGTTTTATGCCATCGGATTGTTGTAAACTAAACATTTGGTTTTGGTCATACAAATATGTTTGATGTTCAATTCCGTAGTAAGTACCATAAAAATAAGCTCCTTCTAAATCACCTGCGTAATATCCAAAATTAATATCATTTTGTGTTATAATATATAAGGCTGTAAAGGTTGCACTATCTGTTAATCCTGCATCTAAGGAGGCTAATGGTCCACCTACGATGTCTAAATCTTGAAATTGCACTTCGGCATCAATATCTGTAATTGGAGCATTTCCATTATTGGTTACAGTAAATTCATATTCAACCGTGTCACCGACACTTATAAAACCATCACCATTAAAATCAACATACTGAGCTATGTATGTTACTTCTAAAGGAGATTCTACTCTAACGATGATGTTTGCAGTATCACAATTGCTTGGATTTGCAGAGTCGCATATTTCATAATCCATAGAGTAATATCCCATTGGTACATTAGCAGGAATTGTTAAAACACCTGAGGCACTAAGTGTAATGCCTAATGAATTCGTATCGAGTAAAGAGACATTTAAGTTTTCTGGAACAACAGGTAAACCTTCAAATGTATCGTTATCTAAGACTTGAAAAGTTGTGCCAACTTCGAGCACAGAAGTTATTTCGTCGTGTTGAGCATTTAGATGGTAATTGTCTAAGATAAAACCTTCTAAAGTATAATTAGAATTATAGGTGTTTCCTGAAGTGACAAGGGCGTTGATAAAAATATTTTCATCGTCTTCATCCAGTTGGTCTAAAATGGTTGGGTAACTGTAGGTTTCGTTATAATTATAATATTGACCAGCAGGAATAGTAACGAGTATAGTAGCGGTTGTATAATCAGAACTATCGGCAGTTCCATTGGTTGTTGTGATTTCAATCTCTGTATCAACAGCGCTAGGATAAGTTAATCGTGGTGTAAATTTAAGATCAAAACCTTCTTCGGCTACTAAGTTATCTCCTGATTGATTGCCTGGTTCGTTATCATTATATACAGCTTGTAGGCTAAAATCGGGTAAGCCATCGTTATCTATAATATTAAAAGTTCCTGTTTCGGAAGTATTTGTTGTGTTGCCAGAAATTACTGTTGCAGTATAATTTACAGATTCTACAGGTTCGTCTAGTGTGTCGTCAGTTGTATAAACGAGGAAGCTTGTACCGTAATTTCCAGCTTCAATAGTTTTGGTTTGTGATAAGTTTGTATAATCAGAATTATCAGCAGTTCCATTAGACGTTGTAACTTGTATTTCTATATCTGAGTTAAAAGCTCTATCTAAATTAGCATATATATACGCTGTATTACCTTCATTGGTGTTATATGAACTTAGGTTTAATGTAGGCTCAGTGTCGTCGTCTATTATTGTAACCAACATGTCAATACTACTATTTGTAGTGTTTCCAGAAGTGATTGTTGCTGTAATATTGTAGGTTTCATCTGGTTCTGCAATGGCATCTTGTTGTGTGCTAATTACAAAGGAACTATAGCGTTGGCCTACATCAATAGTAACTGTTCCTGTTGTAGGATTGTAGTCTGAAGCATCTGCTGTTCCGGCTATAGTAGCAAAATCTATGGTTACGCTTGAATGAAAATAATTACTCAGACTAATATTATAATTTGCTGTTTGACCTTCAATTTTTCTTGGAGTTGTATGTGCAATTACAGTTGGGATTATATCATTATCCCAAATGCGTATGGTTCTGGATACATTAGAATTAGCTGTATTTCCTGAGGTGACTGAAGCTTGAAGAGTAAAATATTCATCACCTTCAATATCAAAATCATTTGTTGTTGGAATAATTAATGTGTTGCTACTTAATTGTCCTGCAGGTATAGTTACTGTTGTAGACAGAGCAACAAAATCAGTACCATCAGCAGAGTTGTTGATGGTGCTAACATCTACAATGACATCAGTAGTAGCGGCACTATACATGCTTACTGTAAATGTGTATACATTACCTTCAATTACAGAATAATTAAATTGACCATTATTGGTAACGTACACTGTTGGATCTTGTGAAAAACAAAACATGGAATAAAAAGTGAGCAAAATAAGAAGTGTAATTTTTTTCATAGTAGATAGGTTTTGTTTTTACAAGATGTAGATTTTTACAACGGTTGCGTTACGTTAAGATCTTTATCTCAATTTATTGGTAAAATTGATTCTATTACTAAAACAGTTATAAAGAAAAAACTCCTACCTAAGTAAGAGTTTTTATAATTATAAATGCTATGGCTTTAACTTCTTCTAATGTGATATGAGCCTATTATCTCTTTTAGTTTAAGTTTTAAATCTTCACCCGAATCAAAAACCATTTGTTCATCACTTGGAAAATGAAGTTGTCTTTGGTTTAAAAGATTTAGGTCGTCTTTAACTAAAGCTCTTTTGTCTCCTTTATATATTCCAAAAATATTTTCAAATATAAATCCGCTATCTATAGAAAAGGTATCAATTGTTTGATTTTGTTTTAAATCTGTATAAACAACATCGGCAATCACTTGTGTAGATTTAGTTTGTAAAACTTCAGTAAACCTAGCTTTTACAGTTATGATTTTATCAATCTTAATGTCATTACCAAGACTATCTTTTTTTACATTTCCGTTTCTGTCTAATTGGTATTCCCAACCATCAACGATTTGTTTTTGTCTTAATATTTGACGCTCACTAATACGCTCTGGTGAAACATTAATTTGCTTTAATTGTAATTGCATCGCAAAATCATAATCTATAGAATTATTAGCATTTGCGTGATAAGTTGTCCAAAATTGATTCAGTCCATATGTGTTAAAATCAAGTAATTCGGCTTCTAATTGTTGTGGAATTATTTGATGTGTTTGATTTTGGATAGACACATGTACATAATCCATTCCTTTTAAGTGTGCTTCATTAATTAGATTTCTTGTGTCTTCAAAATTTGGATTTATTTCTTCTATATAACTAAATATACTATATGCTTTTCTCGCATTAAACTTATCGCCAGAATCCAGTAACGTAATTCCTTGACTTAATAAATAATCCGAAGTTTTAAATCTGTAATCTACAATTTCAGAACTGTAGTCGTTAAAATCTAAGTCTAATGTTTTGCCGTTTATTTTTAAAGGTAATACACGTTTAATCGCATTTTGTCTTTCCTCTAAATCTAAATAGATATTGTAGATGGTTTTAAATTGTTCTGGATTACCGTCTTTCTTTAAGTGAGCCAAGTCATTTAAATCTTCATCTAAAACTTTATAGTATGCCTCTTCAAGCATTACAATATAGTCTTGCTTACGGTTTTTATCTTTGTTGTTTTCAAGTTTTCTTAAAGCTTCAGAGATTGCTTCGTCGTAATTTCCGTTGCTAATTGCGCTTTCAATTTGTTTTTTGGCACTACAAGATGCTAGTACCGAAACAAGGACTGTTAAAAGTAAAAATCGTTTCATAATCTTGTATTTTATTGGTTATATAATTGTAAATCCAATTATGATGCCAAACTTTTTTGGGTATGTTGATTACTTATATTTTCGTTTCTTTGTAAATTAATTGAAAGTCTTATGTTTTATACGGAAAACGGTTGTTTTCATCCTCTAAAATCATATTCGGAAATATTGCCAAAACAGTTTACTTTTCCGTTTTATTATACACCACATGCTCTTTCTATTAAAGCTGCAGATGAGGTAAAAACGTATTTGTCTTCTCAGTCAGATTTTGAACATAACTTTGGATTAGATGAGACGAAAAAAGGTCTAAAAATTGGAAAAATGTTTGGTGTAATGATTGTTGAAACTAAAGACGGACAATTAGGTTACATCACGGCATTTTCAGGAAAATTAGCAGAAAGCAATTATTTGAAAGGATTTGTACCTCCAATTTATGATACATTAAATAAAGACGGATTTTATAAACAAAATGAGGCTTATTTGAATCTTTTAACGGCTAAGATTGAAGCATTACAACAAAATCCGGAATTAGAAAAAGCCGAAAAAAACTTAAAACAAACTAAGCTAAAAAATATCCAAAAGCTTGAAGACTTTAAAAGGAATGCTAAAGCTGAAAAACAAAAACGCAAACAGCTTAGAGTAGAAGCAGAGCAAACTCTTAATGACTTAGAGAAAAGTGTATTTTTAGAACGCTTAAAGCAGCAAAGTATTCAAAGTAATATTGATTTAAAATATATAAAGTTAAATCTTGAAGCTGAACTTAAAAAAGCTGAAGATTTATTGGCAGAATTAATTCAACCTATTGAACGTTTAAAACTTGAAAGAAAAACATTATCAGCAAGTTTGCAAAAGCAAATCCATGAGCACTATCAATTTTTAAACGCCAATGGAGAAACCCAAAACTTAATTGATATTTTTAAAAAAACAGATTTAGGAAAACCGCCAGCTGCAGCAGGAGAATGTGCAGCTCCTAAATTATTTCAGTATGCTTATCAGAATGATTTGAAACCAATTGCTATGGCCGAATTTTATTGGGGAATATCTCCAACAGCAGAGGTTCGGAAACATGGTCAGTTTTATCCCTCTTGTCGTGGGAGGTGTGAGCCTATTTTAGGTCATATGATGCAAGGTCTAGATGTAGAACCCAATCCTATAGCTTTAGCTGGTGTTTTTAAAGGGGAATTAGAAATTATTTATGAGGATGATTTTCTTTTAGTCCTTAACAAACCTCACGAGTTTTTATCAGTGCCAGGAAAAACGATTAAAGATTCTGTTTTAACTAGAATGCAAACATATTTACCAAAAGCAACAGGACCATTATTATTACATCGTTTAGATATGTCAACGTCCGGATTGTTATTGGTGGCAAAAAATGAAAGAACTCACAAAAAACTTCAAAAGCAATTTATTGAGCGTAAAGTAAAAAAACGTTATGTTGCTTTATTAGATGGAGTTCTAGAAGCAACTAAAGGTACGATTAATATACCTCTTCGTGTAGATTTGAATAATAGACCAAGGCAATTGGTTTGCTATGAACATGGAAAAAAAGCAATTACAAATTATGAGGTTATTGCTATTGAGGGAAATAAAACTAGAATTCATTTTTACCCAATCTCAGGAAGAACGCATCAATTAAGAGTACATGCAGCACATCATAAAGGCTTAAATACGCCAATTGTTGGCGATGATTTATATGGCACTATTTCAGACCGTCTACACCTTCATGCAGAAACGTTAAGTTTTGAGCATCCTGTAAAGAAAGCGTGGGTTAGTTTTACTTGTAAAGCTCCTTTTTAGTCTTGAGAAGAGGTTTAATTGTGTTGTTTTAGTCTTTAACTTTAAAACAAAAAAAAGACCAAAGTAATTAACTTTAGTCTTCTTTTTCTATTTATGAGCGTTTCGCTTATTTCTTTTTCTTAGGATTAAATACAGGTAATAATTGTGTTTTTACTTGTCCAAAACCAATACGGATGTCATCATTTTCACAATAACCTCTCATTATAACAGTATCGTTATCATTAATAAATTTACGTTCAGTGCCATCTTTCATTTTTAATGGTTTTTCACCTCTCCAAGTAAGCTCTAACATAGAACCGTAAGAATCTGGTGTTGGACCAGAAATGGTTCCACTTCCCATCATATCGCCAGAATTTACAGGACAGCCATTAACAGTATGATGTGCTAATTGTTGTACCATATTCCAATACATATATTTAAAATTAGATTTACAAACTGTAGTTTCCTTAGAGCCTTTAGGCTGAATTGACATTTCTAAATTAATATCGTAACTCTTTTTACCTTTATATTGTAAATAAGGTAATTGTGGTTTTACAGGTTTTGGGCTTTCTACTCTAAAAGGTTCTAAAGCATCCAATGTTACAATCCAAGGTGAAATAGAGGAAGCAAAGTTTTTAGCTAAAAATGGGCCTAAAGGTACATATTCCCATTTTTGAATATCACGAGCAGACCAATCATTCAATAAAACCAATCCAAAAATATATTCTTCAGCTTCATCAATAGGAATAGGTTCTCCTAAATCGTTTGCATCTGTAGTAATAAAGGCCATTTCTAATTCAAAGTCTACCAATTTACTCGGTCCAAAAACAGGAGTGTCAGAGCCAGCAGGTAGTGTTTGTCCTTGCGGACGGTGAATAGGAATTCCTGATGGAATAATAGAAGAACTTCTACCGTGATAACCTACAGGTAAGTGTAGCCAATTAGGCATTAAAGCATTTTCTTCGCCTCTAAACATTGTGCCTACATTAGTAGCGTGTTCTTTGCTAGCATAAAAATCTGTAAAATCACCTACTTGTATAGGTAGTTGCATTTCAATTTCATCTAAACGAAATAAAATAGTTTCTTTATGAGGTACGTTGTTTTTTAAAGTATCATTTTCAGCATCATAAATCTCAGCGATTCTATTTCTAACCAAACGCCAAGTTTTTCTACCATCTGCTATAAAGTCATTTAATGTATCTTGAAGAAAAATATCATCGGTTAATGGAATGCCTTCAAAATAACCTAGTTGATGTAAAGCGCCAAGATCAATAGCTGTATCTCCAATACGTGTTCCTATAGTTATAATGTCGTCTCTAGTTAAGAAAACACCAAAAGGAATATTCTGAATTGGAAAATCTGAGTTTTTACCGACATGTAACCATGAGGTGCGATCTGGATTATTGGCTGATAATGGCATAGTATAATTGTTGATTAAATGTTCATTAATTTCATTCAAACCTACATAATTTTTGATATTTAAACTAATGTATTCACTATTTTTGTATCGATTTAACAAACTCATTATATATGCAACGCGACGAACAAATTTTTGAACTCATTAAAGCCGAAAAAGAACGCCAACTCGATGGTATTGAATTAATAGCATCAGAGAATTTTGTCAGTGACCAAGTAATGGAAGCTGCTGGTTCTGTGTTAACTAATAAATATGCTGAAGGTTATCCTGGTAAACGCTATTATGGTGGTTGCGAGGTGGTTGATGAGGTTGAAACTATAGCAATAGACAGAGCAAAAACATTGTTTGGTGCTGCTTATGCTAATGTACAGCCGCATTCTGGAAGTCAGGCAAACACAGCTGTTTTTCATGCTTGTTTAAAACCAGGTGATACAATTTTAGGTTTTGATTTATCTCATGGAGGCCATTTAACACATGGTTCGCCTGTGAACTTTTCAGGAAAATTATACCGCCCTACATTTTATGGTGTAAAGAAAGATACAGGTCGTATAGATTATGATATGTTGGCAGACCAGGCCCAAAAAGAACAGCCAAAATTAATCATAGCTGGTGCTTCTGCGTATTCTCGTGATATTGACTTTGCGAAGTTTAGAGAAGTTGCCGATAGTGTTGGTGCTGTTTTATTAGCCGATATTTCACATCCTGCAGGTTTGATTGCTAAAGGTATTCTTAACGACCCAATGCCGCATTGTCACGTGGTAACAACTACAACACATAAAACACTGAGAGGCCCAAGAGGGGGAATGATTATGATGGGTGAAAATATTGATAACCCATTTGGTATTACCTTAAAGAGTGGTAAACTTCGTAAAATGTCAGGCTTATTAGATTCTGGTGTGTTTCCAGGAAACCAAGGTGGACCATTAGAGCACATTATAGCAGCTAAAGCGATTGCTTTTGGTGAAGCATTAACTGATGAGTTTATGCATTATATGTTACAAGTTAAACATAATGCCGATGCTATGGCTAAAGCATTTGTTGCTAAAGATTACAATTTAATTTCAGGTGGAACAGATAACCACATGATGTTAATAGATCTTAGAAATAAAAATATTACGGGTAAAGATGCTGAAAATGCTTTAGTAAAAGCAGATATTACAGTGAATAAAAACATGGTGCCTTTTGATACAGAATCTCCTTTTGTTACCTCTGGTATTAGAGTAGGAACACCAGCAATTACAACACGAGGATTAAAAGAAACGGATATGGCTTATGTTGTTGATTTAATTGATGAAGTGTTAACTAATCACGATAATGAAACGATTTTAGCAGGTGTTGCTGAAAAAGTAAATGCATTAATGGGCGGACGTGCGTTATTTAATGCTTAAAAATTAAAAACCGTTCAGGTTGAAATTTATATTTAAAAAGCCTTTCAATTTAGTTTGAAAGGCTTTTTTGTTAAATTGAGTAAAATGTAAAACTTATAGCATTGCAAATAAATCATCTAATGCTTTAAAATCTCGTCGCTTATAATTTGTTCCATCTCTATCGTTCAGATAATTTATTAAATCCTTTTTTGGCCCTGAAGTCCAGAAGTTCCAAGTATCAGTTATACTGTTATTTTCTTTAACATAAACTTTTCCAACTAAAGAATTCTCTTGCGGATTATCAGAAGAGTCATAGACACTGATGTTAGAATCTTTTTGATGAACTAATCTATATAGTCTATTGTCTTCACTTATATTTTGAAATTTTGTTTCTTTAGTTATTTGATTTTCATCGTGACGTAAATTTACGTCTTTAATTATTTCGTTGTCAATTGGTTCATACTGATCATTATTATTGAAAATCGTAATTAATCTATTTTGATAATATTGATTAACGCTTATTTTTCCTACCAAAACAGTACTATCCTTTAAGGTGATTTTACCTTCAAAGAAAGGGTGATTAATATCTAGGGTATGTATGCAGTCACAGTTACAATTGCTATTAACACTATTCAATAACTGAAGACTTGTATTGATAAGTTCTAAATTTTGAGCTTTTAAATTAGGTGAACTAATTACTAAAAGGAAAAGAATTAAAAGGGAGTGTAATTTTTTTGAAATCATGACTTTTGAGATTTAATATTTTACGTATTAAATGCATCAAAAATGATTCCAAAGCTAACTTTTTTAAACTAAAAACTAATTGTTTTTAAAGTAACAGAAATAAGTTAAAAACGATAATACAGTTTACAATAAAAATTGTACGCACCATTATTGTTTATAGCCCCAAAGTCCCCTCAAGGAGGTTTTAAGGTTTCAATAATTTATTAGACTTCAATAAAATCAATAGTGATTTAATCTTCAAAAGTTGAAAAATTATAAGCACCAGCATCTATTGCTCCAGATCTTGGTGATCCAAGAATATCATTTGATACAGAAAAATCAGAACTACCAATTCCTTTAGCTTTTGAATCTGAACCAATTTGCATCCTGTTTTCAAAAGGATCTTTAAAATCAGGATCTTGGTTAAAGACATTGTCTACATAAAATAAAGTGTTATTAAAGTTGTAATTTCCTGTGCCTTCAAGATTATCGTTGTCAAATCTTAGTAAACAGTTTGTGAATTTGTAATTAAATACGCTGCCCTCATTTTCTAATAAAAATTCAGGATTATCATTTCCGTAGATAATACAGTTGTTAAAGTTAGCTTCTGTTAAATCGTTAATAAATAAGGTATTGTTTTCATCTACAATAAAATCATTTAAAAGTAGCGCTGGAAATTCTCTGTAACTGGTATCCCAATAATTAGCAATAGTGCAATGTGTAAAGTTATATTTTCCGCCATAGGTACCAGCAAAAGCGGATTGTCCGCTATTATTAATCACTAGGTTTTCTGCAGTTATAGACGTTGCTGTTCCTCTAATTCCAAAACTGCTAACATTATATATTTGTGAATTAGTAATGGTTAATTTATCGTTTGGTGCGTCTTGGTTACCATCGGCTATAATCCCAATAGTTGCGTTTTTAATGGTTGCGTAGTTAATGGTATTATTTTTACTGCCGTTGTACAACCAAATAGTTCCCCATTGTCCGGGAATATCTTCGTAAAGTGGTTCTAAACGATCACCTTCTAAAATTACTTCGTTTTCTAAAAGATCTTGATCTGTGCTAAGTGCTCCATTTATATTTAAAGCGCCTTCGTTGGTGATAATAATTCCAGAATCGGCATGAAAGTGAACGCGTGCACCAGCTTCCATAGTTAAGGTTTTACCAGCGCCAACACCTGCATAGCCATAAATAACGTAAGGTTTTTCATTAGTAAAGGTGAGCTCGCTATCTTCTAAAAAGCGACCTTGTAGTGTGGTTTCGTCTGGTGTGCCATCTCCATCGACATCAAAGGTTAGGGTTTCAATAATATAATTGTCATCATCATCAATTGGTGTTCTATTAGGATAAATAAAAACGGCATCTTTAACTAAAGTAACAACATCTATATCTTGTTGATTACTACCAGAATCAAATAGAATACGGTCTGTGTATAAAAATTGGTTTTCTAAAGCTCCCAGGTCTGGATTTGCAATATCTATAGTTGTTTCAATAAAAATATATAAACTATCGTTGGCTAATAATTCAACATTTTCAAAGAATTTACCAATTTGTGTATCATTTTGTAAGCCCGTAGAACCATCGACATTCATTCTGTATAATGAATTTTCGCCATTCTCAAGTTGTATCGTTGGAATTACGATATCTTCATCACTACGATTATATACTTTTAAATTATAAGTGCTAGAACCTATATTTGTAAAAACAGTATCTAAATAAATGGTGTCTTTTGCAAACTCTAGTTGTCCTTTGCTTGGAGTAAATTCAAAATCGTTACGACAAGAACTCCAAAAAATTAAAATTCCGAAACAGAGAAAAAATGATAGCAATCGCTTCATAAGTAATAAATATAATTAAGGCTTAAAAATATAACTTTTGAAGTTAGGATTTATTATGAAATTGTAGAATTATAATTGTTTCATTTAATCTTTAGTTAGATTCTCTTGTCCATACTGTTCTAATAATATTAAAAAGAGCTGACTATTTAAAACCAATTCTTCTAATAATTGCATCTTATTTTCTTCTTTTAGTAATTCGGAACTGATATATTTTGCTTCACAAAAATCATAAAATAGATAAACTTTGTCTTCAGGAATTTTTAAATTTTCTGTTATTAAACGCTTATTGAAGAATGAACTTTTTTCAAATAAAGAGTCCATTTGCGTATATGTAATAGGTTGGTAAGTAGGATCTTTTCCTTTGTTTTTTTTGAAGAGTTTTGCTACTGTTTTAATGAGATAAACAAAATCTACACCATAATTTGCTCCTGAAGGGGCGTAAAGATGAGGATTGTTTTTAATGTCTTCTTTAATGATGTTTTGAAGGTCTGTATTGTAGGTTTCTTCTTTAAAAACGGGTTGCTCAGGTTCTGCTTTAATCTCTACTTCGTCCAGTTCAGTTAGTATTTCTTTGAGCTCAAAAACGGCAATGTCTTCAAAGTGAATGTCTTTAAGTATAACAACTTTTGGATGGTAGAATAGAGATTCAAACAAAATGGTATCATTTACTTTGGCGTTAATAGTAAAATCTCCATTTTTATCTGTTGCTGTTAAACGGTTTTGGGTGTCGTTAAAGACTTTAATGTTTTCAATTGTGTTTTTACTGTTATAGACTTTTCCTCTTAAAACTTGAGCTTTTAGAGCTAATGGTAAGCATAGCAATAGGATTAAAATACTAAGATGACGCATGGTTGAGTTGATTGATGCGTTAAAGAAAAGTGATTAAGTTGAAAGAAATCTGTGTTTTAAAAAAACTTTAACCTAAATATTAATCAAAAAGCTCGGCAATTTCTTGTGGTAAACGTGTAGGACGTTGTGTTTTAGAATCCATTAAACACCATTTTGCTTTGGATTTTACAATGAGTTTTTTTGTGTTAATATTGATGATTTCTACATGTCTTATGGTACTAACACCTGCAACTTCTGAAACGTATGTTTTTAGTAAAAGTTGATCTCCTAATAGTGCTGGACTTTTATACTCTATATAATGATTAACTAAAAACCAAGAATACGCCTCTAGTATATCTTTTGTAGCATAGGCAAGCCAATGTTCTTTAGCAATATCTTGAACCCATTGTACATAACGCACGTTATTTACGTGGTTAAGATCGTCGATATCTTCTTCTGAAACGGTTATGGTTTTTTCAAATATTTGCATCTTCAATTTTTGATGCTTAAAGATATTATTTCTTAATAAATAACCTTTTAATTCCGTAAAATAATTTACCTACAGCAGTTCTTTTTTGTTCACCATTTTTTATGGCTTCTTGCTTAGCTAGACGTTTTAGTTTTCTCTTTTGTCTTTTACACTTAGTATTGCTTTTATAATTATAAGAGACATAACCAGCTATTACATAATTTTTATTACACTCATCGTCTTTCAATGCTATTGTAATGTTATTTTTAGTACTTAAAATAAGGTTTTGAGTAAACATACCAAAATACTTAAATTCAAGTGTGTCGCCTGGCTTTGCCTTCAATGAAAAAATGCCGTCAAAATTGGTATAAACTTGATGTTTCGTTCTTTTTAGAATTACAGTGGCACCAGGAAGCGGCAAACCGTCTATAGCTGTTGTAACCGAACCCGTATATATATGCTCATTTAAAATAGAAGTTGCTACTTTTCCTTTTACGATGGGTTTTAGTATGCTATCTGTTTGAATGGTTTTTGAAGCAATTTGAGTGTAAATCTCTTGAGTTCCAAATGCAAAAAAAGCAAATAGGCCAGAGGCAAACCAAGATCTATAATTGTTTTTGTCTTTTCGAGCTATAACAAGGTCTCTATTGATTTGTTGAGTTTTAAAGCGACCACAAAGATGGCCATGAGACTCTAAAGTTTTAATAATTTGTTCGTCGGTTTGTTTTGTGAAATCTATAACTGTTTTTTGGCAAGCAGAGCAATGACGCCCTTGGTGTGTTGGAGTCATTTTATTCCAATCTTTATGGCAAGGTTTTGGAATGTTGATGGTTATAACTTTTCTCATGGTTAGTTTGATTGTTATATCAAAGAACCAAAAGTTATAGGTTTAATAAAAAGATGAATGAGTGACTTACACTTTTCAGTGAGTAAAGTTTATTGTTTTTTTATTTTAACCTCAAAAAGTTTGTCCCAATTTTTCCCTGTTACAAAAATGGTTTCACGTTCTGGGTGGTAAGCAATACCGTTTAGAACGTCTAATTCAGGATGTTGAGTTACGAGTTTTCTTAAAGGTTTAAAATCTATAACTCCTTCAACACCTCCTGTGTTAGGATTGATAATTACCACACCATTACGTTGGTAAATATTTGCATATATTTTGCCATTAATCCATTCAAGTTCGTTTAAACTTGGAATTTTTCCTTTTTCGGTATAAACTTCAAGATGACCTTCCTCAGTTAAGTTATCAGGATTTAAAAAGTAAATTTTCTCTGTACCATCAGATTTAAATAATGTTTTTCCGTCGTTACAAATTCCCCAACCTTCTTTACTCGTTCCGTAATTAAAAGTTTTTAATTTTTCAAAGGTATTTACATCGTAAACAAAGCCTCTTTTGGCTTGCCAAGTAAGCTGATAGATTTTATCGTTAAGAATGGTTAAACCTTCTCCAAAATATTGATCTTCTAAATTGATGTTTTTTAGAACTTCACCAGTTTCAAAATTTACTTTTCTAAGTTTAGATTTTCTTTTCTGACCTGTGCTTTCATACAATTCGCCATTGTAAAACTCTAAACCTTGAGTATAAGATGTTATATCGTGAGGGTAGGTGTTTACAATTTCATAAGTATAAATGGTTGGTATAATATTATTAAAGACTTTAATAGATTTTTTAAGAGTTTCAGTCTTTTCACCAACAGTTACTGTTGCAGTTATAATTTTTTCGCCGAGCGTAATTTTATTTAAAACCGAATTATTATCAACAGCCTTTCCGTTAATTTTATAGCTAATATTGCTGATTTCTAATTGTTTTGGGTTATTTATGGATAATTTTAACGTATCTCCAAGCATTAAAGATTTTACGGTCGTATTAATAGATAAGCTAGATTGTTTTGCTGTGTTTGTGTTACCACAATTAGTTACTATTAGACTTAAATATAAGAGAATGAAATATTTATAAAGTTGCATAAGGTCTGTTTAATTTTTTAGCAAGTTATTAAATAAAATTCAGTTTAAAAATCATTGCGAAAGTAATTAAAGATTGTATCTTTGCACCTGGCAAGTCCTACACAACCAGCTCCTGTTGAACCCTCCAGGGCGGGAACGCAGCAAAGGTAAATGGTCGTAGCGGTGTGATGTAGGTAGCTTGCCTTTTTTTGTACCCTAAACTCAAATCTTGAACGCCTTGGCGAATCGAGATTTTTTCAGTTTATAGAGGTTCTAATCGAGGTTAGTGTCTTATTAAAAGCGCTACTAATTTCATAATTTGTATTTTCGATATTATAATATATAAAACAGTATGTCTAAAGTTGTATTAATAACAGGTGGTTCTTCTGGAATAGGAAAATCTGTTGGTGAATTTCTTCAAGCCAAAGGGTTTAAAGTTTATGGTACAAGTAGGAATCCTAATAGGTATCCTAATAGTAAATTTCCAATTGTAGCTTTAGATGTTACTAAAGCCGAAACAATTTCTAAATGTATTACTGAGGTTTTAAAGCAAGAATCTAAAATAGATGTGCTTTTAAATAATGCAGGTGCGGGAATTACAGGACCTATTGAAGAAATTCCTGATGCAGAAATTAAGCGCAATTTTGAAACCAATTTATTTGGTCCAATTAATGTCATTAAAGCGGTTTTACCTACCATGCGCCAGCATAATTCTGGTTTAATAATTAATGTAACATCTATTGCTGGTTATATGGGTTTACCATATAGAGGTGTATATAGTGCAAGCAAAGGGGCTCTCGAATTAATTACTGAAGCTTTTAGAATGGAATTAAAAGGTTTTAATATTAATATGACTAATGTGGCGCCTGGAGATTTTGCAACTAATATAGCTGCAGGTCGTTATCATGCTCCTGTTTTAGAAAATTCACCTTATAAAGCCACGTATGGAGATACGTTGCGTATGATGGATGACCATGTAGATAGTGGAAGTGACCCTAAGCAAATGGCAGAAGCTATTTATAAAATCATTGAAACTAAACATCCAAAAATCCATTATAAGGTTGGTGCTTTTATGCAGAAATTTTCTATTGTTTTAAAACGAATACTTCCAGATAAAGTTTATGAAAAGTTATTGATGAATCATTATAAATTGTAGACCGCAGTTGGTAATGGCTATTGTTAATATATTCTATAAAATCATTTCTTTAAATGAGGCTTAAAGTCGTAAATTCGCGACAATCAAAAACACAACAATTCAAAACAAGTTTTTATGAAATTTTTTATTGATACAGCAAACTTAGAGCAGATTAAAGAAGCTCAAGATATGGGAATTTTAGATGGTGTTACCACAAACCCATCACTAATGGCTAAAGAAGGCATTACAGGGACAAACAATATTTTAAAACATTATGTTGACATCTGTAATATTGTAGATGGAGATGTTTCTGCAGAAGTTATTTCTACAGATTTTGATGGTATGGTTAGAGAAGGTGAAGCTTTAGCAGAATTACACGATCAGATTGTTATTAAGTTACCAATGATTAAAGATGGTATTAAGGCTTGTAAATATTTTTCTGATAGAGGAATTAAAACTAATGTTACTTTGGTCTTTTCACCAGGTCAGGCATTATTGGCAGCAAAAGCAGGAGCAACTTATGTGTCTCCGTTTATTGGCCGTTTAGATGATATTTCTACAGATGGTTTAAATCTTATTGCTGAAATTCGTCATATCTACGATAACTACAGTTTTGAAACGCAAATATTAGCTGCTTCTGTACGTCATACAATGCATGTGATAGATTGTGCTAAATTAGGTGCAGATGTTATGACAGGACCTTTAAGTTCTATTACTGGATTATTAAAACACCCTTTAACAGACATCGGTTTAGAAAAGTTCTTAGCAGATTATAAGAAAGGAAATTAAAATTAATTTTACCCCATATTAAAGAGCATCTTGTTTAACAATAAGATGCTTTTTTTGTAATAATTCTTCAAGTGTTTCTTTAAAATCAGAGCTAAAAATATTGGCATTTGGATGTAAAATCATGGCGTTCTCATCTACAATGATAGCCTTATTTAAGTAGTTTACAGCTAGAGTTTTACGTGCTAGTTTAGAATTTTTAAACTTAAACTCATTTATTGTAGGGAAGCTATAGTTATTAATGATTTTTTTCCAGAATTTATCGTCATTATCATTGACATTAATAGAAATAAAATCCATTTGTGGAAAATTAGATTTTAACTTATCTACCATAAAATGACTATTTCTATATTGTGATTTAGAGTTAGAAGTCCAAAAATAAATAATGGTTGGTTTGTTTATTATAGAAGTAATTAAATGTTCTGTATCGTTATAATTAACAAGTGCTATATTTGGTAGAGGATTACCTTGACGTAAGCGCTTTAATGATGATACCAAGTCTTTCATGTAACGTTGATCTTCATCATTAGTACTTTTTGTTAAATAATAATCTAAAAATTTATTCGCTTCAATTTCAGTATGATTATGACTGATATAATCTATAGCTTTATACTTTAAAAGATTGTTCTTAATCGTTTCATTAGTAATGATACTATCTATTAAATCGAGTTTAGACATATTATAGTCCATAGTATGCCTATTAAATTTGCTGTGAAAAGCATTGTGTTTGTAATAGGTATGTGTAGCTAAATTTTCTATATGTGAAGATAAAAAACGGTTATAGGCAAAGAAACGGCTTAAGTGGCTAGCGTTATAATCGATATGGTTTCTGTGTTCAAAAAAGTCTTTAGGTAA
>Ga0193954_1000105_pt1 | contig 46885 bp, 52 predicted proteins | sample BB_5_MG_FD_140340 | JGI IMG/M metagenome (GOLD analysis project Ga0193954, IMG submission 140340) | Microbial mat bacterial communities from the Broadkill River, Lewes, Delaware, United States - BB_5_MG | ecosystem: Environmental > Aquatic > Freshwater > River > Microbial mats | place: USA...
CTCCAATTGGAGGAAGTTTATTAATTATTGCATGGTTAATGACAACATATGGAATTTTAAAGGATTAATTATATGACAGCAATGACAAAGATTGAAGAAATACGAGATTCTAGATGGTTCTCTAATTTAACTACATTTATTATTATTGGATATGCATGTATTCTTGGATTTAAAACTTTAGATGAAGTTGAAACAAATTATAGTTTGTTTTTAAAGTTTGCAGATTACTTTGTAACAATTTATTTTGTATTTGAATTAGCTATTAAAATGGTTGCAGAAAAGAGTATTAAAAACTTTTTTAAATCAGGTTGGAATATTTTTGATTTTATTATTGTTGTAATTACACTTTTACCACTAGAATCATCAAGTTTTGCAGCAATTGCTAGACTTATGAGAGTGTTTAGAATACTAAGATTGTTTACTTCACGGCCTGAATTAAAAGCAATTATTGATATGTTAATTAAAGCAATTCCTTCAATAATTGATATTGTAATTTTAATGTTTATAATTTTCTATATATATGCAATTATAGGAAGTTTTTTCTTTGTAGATTTACCTTCTGGTTTATGGAAAGATTTCTTAATCTCAATGCTTACATTATTTAGAGTTCTTACATTTGAAGACTGGACGGATGTAATGTATGAGGCAATGGAAGTTTATCCTTGGGCATGGATTTACTTTGTTTCTTTTGTAATTATTGCGGCCTTTGTATTTTTCAACCTTTTTATTGCTGTTATTATTGGAGAGATGCAGAAACTTCAAGAAGCTGATATGAAAGAAGAGATTCATGAAGATAGTTTAAAACTTGATACTTTACTTCAAGAGATAAAACTTTTAAGAGAAGAAGTAAAAGAATTAAAGGATAAGGATAAATGAAAACTTTTAGTATATTAGGAACAGGCTGGTTAGGTTATGCACTAGCATGTGAATTAAAAGATAAATATAAAGTAAAAGTTTCAATAAGAGATGAAAGTAAAAAAGATAAATATAAAGAAGAAAATTTATTTCCATTTTTTTTAAATGAAGAAAATCTTGATTCTTTGGATGATTTATTAGAGACTAATTATCTTTTTATAAATTTTCCACCTTCTAAATTTAAAGATTATACAGGTTTTTTAAATAAAATTTATTTACATAAAAAAATAAAAAATATTGAAAAAATTATATTTATTTCTTCAACTTCAATTTATCCTGATTTAGATTATGTATTTAAAGAAGAGTTTGTTTTAAAAGATTCAAAGTCACCAAAAGTTTATGATGCAGAAATTCTTATAAAAAATAAAACAGATTTAATTTTTAGATGTTCTGGACTTATGGGATATAACAGAATCGCAGGTAAACGTTCAAGTTCTAAAATAGTAAATGATAAAGATATAAAAGTAAATTATATACATAGAGATGATGTGATAGAGGCAACACTTTTTGCAATAGAAAATGACTTAAATGGAATATTTAATTTATCAATTAAGGAACATCCTACAAAAGAAGAAATATATTTATTTAATTCAAAAAAATATGGTTTTAAAAAATCAATATTTAAAGATAATAAAGGTTTAAAAAATAGAATAATAGATGGAAGTAAAATAGAAGAATTAGGATTTAAGTATAAATACTCAAACCCTTTTGAATTTATATAAGTTGTTTAATTAGTATTAAAAGCTCTGTCTCCAGCATCACCTAAACCTGGTCTAATATAATTATTCTCATCTAATCTTTCATCAATTTGAGCAATATAAATATCAACATCAGGATGTGCTTCTTGAACTTTATTTACTCCAAAAGGAGAACCTAGTACATTTAAACAAATAATTCTTTTTGGATTTTTTGTTTTTAAGTATTCTATTCCATCAATTAAAGAACCACCAGTTGCTACCATTGGATCTAATAATAAAACAGTTCTACCTTCTAAATTAGGAATATTTTCATAAAATAGTTTACTTAATGAAGTTTCTTCATCTCTTTTCATAGCTAAGAAGCCACTTTTTGCATAAGGCAATGTTTTTAAAATACCTGTAAGCATTGGTTCTCCTGCTCTTAAAATTGGAACAAGTACTAATTTTTGTACTTCAATCATTTCTACATCTAATGGACCTTGCCATGTGTTAATATTTTGACTTACTGTTTCAAAGTTTTCTAAGGCTTCAGATGCAACAATTCTTGATATTTCTTCTATTGTTAGCCTAAATTCATTTGATGTTGTTCTTACATCTCTTAATCTATTTACAAGATGTTTTACAACAACATTTTTACTTTCTTTATACATAATGATTCCTAATTATTGGTTTATAAGCCTAAAAGTTATTTTAATTTTTAAACCTTATATATTACTAAAAAATTGCTTATAAATTGTACATTAATTAAATTTTAATTAACTGATATTTGGATATGATAAAAAAATTTTTAAATATAAGAGGTAATATGAAACCCACAGATTACAATTTTAGAGGAAAAGACTCTATTTTAGGACTACAATTTTTATTTGTAGCTTTTGGTGCACTTGTGCTTGTTCCCATTTTAACAGGATTAGACCCAAGTGTTGCATTATTTACAGCAGGTCTTGGAACTTTAGTTTTTCAATTTGTAAATAGAGGTGCAATTCCTCCAATCTTTTTAGCCTCTTCATTTGCTTTTATTGCTCCTATTTCTTATGGAGTTCAAACATGGGGGATTGCTGCAACTATGTCAGGACTTGTAGCTGCTGGGTTATTATATGTAGTATTAAGTACCTTAATTAGACTAAAAGGTGATGGTTTTATTCATAAATTGCTTCCAGCTGTTGTAGTTGGTCCAGTTATTATGTCTATTGGGTTAATTCTATCACCAGTTGCTGTAAATATGGCAATGGGTAAAACAGGTGATGGTTCAATTGTTTTAGTACCTTTTGAATCTGCAATTGTAATTTCAATGATTGCTTTATTTGTTACTGTATTTTTCTCATTATTAGGAAAAGGAATGTTTAAATTAATTCCTATTTTAGCTGGTATTATTATTGGTTATATAGTTGCATTAATGTATGGAATTGTTGATTTTACAGCAGTTTCAAAAGCCGCTTGGTTTTCAATTCCAAACTTTACAGCTCCTGAGTTTAATTGGCAAGCAATTATCTTTATTTTACCTATTGCTATTGCTCCGGCAATTGAGCATATTGGTGACATGTTAGCTATTTCTAATGTTACAAAAGAAGATTACTTAAAGAAGCCAGGTTTAAAAAACACTTTATTAGGTGATGGTCTTGCTACTTCTGTTGCTGCACTATTTGGTGGTCCTCCTAATACTACTTATTCAGAAGTTACAGGTGCTGTTACTATTACAAAAGCATATAATCCTGCAATTATGACATGGGCAGCAATTTTTGCTATTGCATTAGCTTTTATTGGAAAAATTGGTGGAGTTTTATCTACAATTCCTACACCTGTTATGGGTGGAATTATGTTATTACTATTTGGAATTATTGCTACTTTAGGTATTTCTACACTTATTAAAGCGAAAACTGATTTTACTTGTCCTAGAAATATGATAATTGTTTCTATGATTTTAGTATTTTCTATTGGTGGTATGACATTTAACTTTGGTGGTGTGCCATTTTCTGGAATTGGACTTGGTGCAATTGTTGGAATCTTATTAAACTTAGTGTTACCTCAAGCTACAAATAAGTAGCTTTATAGCTAGCTAGAAGAAAATTTTAGCTAGCTTCTTTTCTTTCTTTCTTACTTCTTTGCTATAATATTTATAAATATATAAAGCGATTTTGAAAATGAATAAACTTACAATAAAAGTCAAATTAATTTTATTATTTATAGTTATTAAAATAGTACCTTTAATAATTATTACTTATATCTCATATAAAGGCATAAAAAACCTAAATGAATATATGAATGATAGTACGACTTATTTGTACAATCAAAGTAAAGAAATTATATTAAATACTGCAAATGAATCTATAAATAATAGTATAGAAAATCTTAATAAAAAATCACAACTTTCACTTGAAAGATTGAGTTTAGAAGTGGCTGAAAAAATATCAGAATTTTTAAAACAAAGAGATGAAGATATTTTATTTTTATCAAAAATGCAAATTAATGATAAATTATTAGAAGATTTTTTTAATAACAAAAAGAAAGAGATAGTTGTTCATAATAATTATATATATGATAAAAATAATGAAAAATGGATTTCTGCTGAAATAGATAAAAACAAAAGAGATACTTATCAACCTAAAATACTTAAAGATAATAAACAAGATTTTAATTATATGGCCCCTTTAAATGTGAAAACAAAGACAATTCCTATTTATAAAGAAATATCTTTTTTTAATCTTAATGGAAAAGAAGAAAATAAAGTTTCACTGATAAATAAAAAAAAATTAGATGTATCAATAAAAAGTAATACTTATATTAATTCTGAGTCATATTTTGAAGAAATAAAGCTTTTAAAAGAGGGTGAAATCTATGTATCTGATGTAATTGGTGAATATGTAGGAAGTAAAGTTATGGGAGTATTTACAGAAGCAAAAGCAAAAAAAGCAAATATTCCTTTTATTGCTGAAAATTATGCATATGCTGGATTAGAAAATCCAAATGGAAAAAGATTTGAAGGTATAATTAGATTTATTACTCCAGTTTTTAAAAATAAAATTAAAGTAGGCTATTTATCTTTTGCTTTAAATCACAGGCATATAATGGAGTATACAGATAACCTAAATCCTATTGGAGTTTATACTAAGATGAATATTTCTGATGCTTCAAATGGTAATTATGCATTTATGTGGGATTATAAAGGAAGAAATATTTCACATCCAAGAGATTATTTTATTGTAGGATTTGATAAAAATTCAGGACAAAGAGTTCCAGGATGGATTAGTATAGATACAAATGAAGAGTTTTTAGCATCTGGCAGTAAAAGTTTAAATGAGTTTTTAAAGACTTATCCAATCTTTAAAGATCAAAAATTAAAGCAAAAAGCTAATATGTCTCAACTTACAAATAATGGCGAAATACCATTAGATTGTAGATATTTAAACTTTGCTCCACATTGTAATGGATGGATGGAAATAACAAAAGATGGTGGACATGGCTCTTTTGTAATATATTGGAGTGGAGTTTTAAAACTAGTTACAGCTGCACCTATTAAATATAATACTGGAAAATATAAAAACTCAAAGAGAGGTTTTGGATTTATAACAATTGGTGCAAATGTAGATCAATTTCATGCAGCTGCCAATAAGACAAAAGATAATATAGAAGATATTTTAGATGAACAAAGTAGTATTGTAAAAGATATTGTTGATGATAATAGGTTTGAAATTAATTCTTTTATTAGTGGTCTTATTAAAGAATTAACTTTTATTAGTTTATTTATGATAATTATTGTCATAATAATTGCATTATTAATGTCTTCATATATATCATCAAAGATTGAGAAGCTTTTAATTGGTACAAAAATGTTTGCAAATAATCAGCTTGATTATAGAATTAAAGTTGATTCTGATGATGAAATAGGAAATTTAGAAAATTCATTTAATGAAATGGCTTCGAAAATTGATATCTTACTTAAAGAGCAAAATGAGTTAAATGAACATTTAGAAGAGAGTGTAAATAAGAAAACAAAAGAATTAATTGAAATTAATGAAGACTTAGAAAATAGAATAAAAAAAGTTGTTTTAAAAAATAGACAAAAAGACGCACAGTTAATTCAAAATAATAAAATGGCATCAATTGGAGAAATGATTTCAATGATAATTCATCAATGGAAACAGCCTTTAAATGCTATAAGTATGATAAATTCTTCTGCTGAATTAAGAGTTTTAATTGGAAAAAATAGTGATGAAGAACTAAAAAAAGATAATCTTGCTATAAAAAAACAAGTAGAACTAATGTCTTCTACTATGGAAGATTTTAGAAATTTCTTTAAAAATAAGGTAAAAACTGAATATGTAGTCTCTTCAATGATAAAAAAATCTTTAAAATTAATTCAAAAGATTTATAACTATCAAGGAATATTTATTAAGTATGAAGTTGAAGATGGATTTAAAGAAGCAAAAACTTTAGGATATGAAAATGAAATAATTCAAGTAATGATTAATGTTTTAAATAATTCAAGAGATGCAATACTTATAAATAAAAGTGAAATTAAAACTATTGATGTAAATTGTAGTATTAAAAATGATGATTTAATAATAAGTATTCAAGATTATGCAGGTGGAATAAGTGATGAAATTAAAAGTAATATATTTGATGCATATTTTACAACGAAAGAAAAAGATGACGGAACTGGATTAGGATTGTATATGGTTAAAACAATTCTTGAAAAAGTTAATGGTACAATTACATTAGAAAATAAAGATACTCTAATTGATTATATTTCATATAAGGGTGTAAACTTTGTAATAAAACTAAAAAAGGAAACAAATGGCTAAAAGTAAAGAACATCAGTTTGATATCTCAGCAAAATTAGATATGCAAGAGATGAAAAATGCAGTATTACAAGCTCAAAAAGAGATTGATAATAGATATGATTTTAAAGGTATGATAAAGGAAATAGATTTAAATCAAGGTGCGAAAACTTTAATTTTAACAAGTGCAAGTGATAATAAAATCGATGCTATGAAAGATATTCTTATTTCAAAAATGAATAAAAGAGATATTTCTATAAACTCTTTAGAAGAAACTAAATCTGAAGATTCAAGTGGTGGAAATAGAAAGTTCACTTATAAAATAATTGATAGTATTGAAAAAGATGAAGCAAAAACAATTCAAACAGAAATAAAAAGTCTAAAATTAAAAGTAAGTGCTGTAAATCAAGGTGATGAAATTAGAGTTAGTGGTAAGAACATTGATGACTTACAAAAAATTATGGCTCACTTAAAATCTTTAGATTTAAAAGCTCCATTAGTTTTTGATAACTTTAGATAAAACTTTTTAAATATACCTCAAGCTTTTGAGGTATATCTTTTTCCTTTTCCTATACACACTTCGTAAACAAAATTATTATATAATCTTGCAATTATAAATTAGGAATGTATTATGAGAGTTTTATTATTAGAAGATGATAACTTATTAAGCGATTTACTTAATGATCACTTAGTTGATAAGGGTTATGATGTAACTTTATGTTTAAATGGACAAGATGCTTTAGAGTATTTAATTGATGAAAAGTTTGATTTAGCACTTTTAGACATAAATACTCCAATAATATCTGGTCTTGAAGTTCTTAAGACAATTAGAGAAGAGTATAAAAACAAAACTCCTGTAATAATACTTACTGCTTATCAAGATACAAAACATCTAAAAGACTCTTTTGAAAATGGTGTTGATGATTATATTAAAAAGCCATTTGATTTAGAAGAATTAGACCAAAGAATACTAAGACTATGTAGACAATTCTCAATTGAACAAAATGCCAATATTCAAATTTCATCAGATATTTCCTTTGATCCTGAATCTTGTAAGATAAGTAAAGAAGATAAAAATATAAGTATTGCGCAAAAAGAAAGAGATATTTTAAAATATTTTTGTACTCATAGAAATAGAGTAATTTCAAGTGAAGAATTACTTCAAAATATTTGGGCTTATGAAGAGATGCCAACAGATGCAACAATTAGAGTTTATATTAAAAATTTAAGAGAAATTATTGGAAAAGAAAAAATTACTACAATACGTGGAATAGGATATAAGTTTGAATAAAAATGAGAGAAAAGCACTTTTTAGTTTTTTATCAATTTATGTAGGTTCTGCTGTTTTATTAATTTCAGTATTATTATACATTTATTATGACAAAGAGATTGAATCTGTTGCTGATTCATGTAGTATGGAAATGAGTAATGCTTCTATGCATATAAAATCTGATATTATAAACTCATATATGAAACATAAAAAATATGTTCCTAAGAAATTAGAGAATAAAGATATAAGATATGCTTTATATGATAAAGATAAAAGAGTAATTTATTCATATATAGATGCTGCAGAACTTGTTGATTTTACATCTACAAATATGTATGAAAGTAGTCATTATCACTATTATATTACGACATTAAATGAAGATGCTATTCCTGTTAAGTATATAGCAATTGAAACTTGTTTAGGAATAGAGAATAGAAATAACTTAAAAATCTATGTAGTTGTGGCTCTTATTTTAAGTGGGATATTTATTGGATTTATTGGGTTTTTACTTTCAAAAATTTTATTAAAACCAGTTCGTGAAAAGATTGACCATATGGATAAGTTTATTAAAGATTCGGCACATGAGTTAAATACTCCTGTTACTGTACTTATGACATCAACTTCAATGTTAAAAAAAGGAAAAAATCCTGAAAAAATGATGAGGTATATTTTAAGTAGTACTAAGCAAATATCTCAAATTTATAATGATATTCATTTTTCTGCTTTTAATGAAATTAATGATGATGTTTTTGAAGAGTTTAATTTAAAAGATTTAGTAAAAGACAGTGTAGAGTATTTTAATGATATATCTATTACAAAAAAAATAGTAATAAATGATGATTTAGAAGACTGTTTTATTTTAATGGATAAAACAAAAACTCAAAAGATTGTGAATAATTTAATATCAAATGCAATTAAGTATAGTAATAATAATTCAATAGTTAATGTATCAATAAAAGGTACAGTATTAAGTGTAGAAGATTTTGGTATTGGTATTAGTGACCTAGAGCAAAAAGAGATATTTAAAAGATATAAAAGAGGTACTAATATTGAGGGTGGATTTGGTATTGGACTTGATATTGTAAAAAGAATATCAGAAGAGTATGATCTAAAGTTAGCACTTAAATCAGAATTAGGTGTAGGTTCAACTTTCTATATTGATTTTTGTTCAATTATCAATAATTCAGTATGTAATAAAACAGGTGAAGAAGAATAGAATGAATAATATAATAAAAGATTTCAAAACGGATGAATTATCAAATACTAGATTTGTGCATCCTGTTAAAATAACTTATAATTTGAATGGAAAAGATAAAGCATGGGAAGCAGTTAAAAGTTTTGATTCTGTTGCTATTTTGCTTTATCATGAAGAAAAAGATGCTTTTTTACTTGTAAAACAGTTTAGGGCTCCAGTTTATTTAAATGATAAAAATCATTTATGTACATATGAATTATGTGCAGGTATTATAGATAAAAAGGTCTCTTTAGAACAAATTGCAAAAGAAGAGATTGATGAAGAGTGTGGTTATGAAGTTAATCTTGATTCTATTGAAAAAATTACATCATTTTATACAAATGTTGGAGTAAGTGGTGGCTGTCAAAGTTTATTTTTTAGTACAATTAATGAATCAATGAAAATCCATGATGGTGGAGGTATTAATGATGAGCAAATTGATTTAATGTTTTTACCATTAGAGGAAATTGAAGAGTTTATTTATGATGAAAGTAAAGCGAAAACTCCTGGTTTGATGTTCGCTTTTTACTGGTTTTTAAAAAATAAAAGGACTAAGTAAAAATGAAAATCAAAAGTTCTATACTATCTTGTTGCTTTATCCTTTTTACTTCTTTAAATTTAATAGCAGATGATACAAAGTTAGTTAAAGTAAATAACTCTTTTATCACAAAGTTTGAATATGGAGAGTTACTTTATAATAATCCAAGAGGAATAGGGTGTAATACATGTCACGGAAGTGATGCAAAAGGGAAAGAAATAGTATCTTTTACTCATACTTATGATAAGAAAAAATATAACTGTGTTTTACGTGTTCCAAATATTAAGTCCTCTAGTTATGATGTTTTTTTTAAAAAAGTAAACTCAAAAAAGAATCCAAAGAAAAAATTTGCAAAAGAAGAAGTTTGTGAAAGATTAATCTATAAAGCAAATGTAATGCCTACTTATTTTCTAGTTGAAGAAGAAATAGATGCAATTTACTATTATATAAAGAACCTAAAATAGGCTAGCTTTTATCTTGAAAAAGCAACACCTATTCCTATTTTATTAGTTTCTCTATCATAGTCAATTAAACTTTCACCATAACCTGAGAATACCTGTAAGAAACCATATGAGTTTGGAGTTGACAAAAATTCAGGTAAAGGAAAAGTCCAATTTAACTCAGCAGCACCTTTGTTTTGGGAATTAAGTCTAATATTATTTCTAAGCATTAATTCAAAGGTGTGTTTTTTATATGGATAAAGAAGCGTTAAGTCCCCATAGCCATAATATTCATAAATATCAGGATTATCATCATCACTACTTTTTTCAGGAATTCTATACCAAACTCTTGGAATCACAAATAAATTCGAGAATTGCAAATAACTTTCTAAATATAATCTATTCCAAGACCTAGATTTATCTTCATTCCTTCCATTTGATTCATGCATTAATGAGATTTTAAAACCTTTTAATGTCTCACTATTGCTATACGGGAATTGAACAAAAACTTCAGGAATATAGTTTGTTTCTCTAAAAGGTGAAGAATCAGAGCTAGTTTGCCAAAAAGATTTTTGTGTATAAGCTGCTGATATTGATTCTTTTAGTCCAAAAAAGTTATATGAGATTGGTTTTTCAATACTAAATTGAAAACTTGTTTCAAGTTGTCTTCGATTTTGATCTTTATTTAAATCATAAGTTACAGGTAATAGATAGTTTTTTTTATATGGGTATAATCCAAAATCTCCCGTTAACATTTGTTCTAGACTGGAGTTTGTCTCTTTATCATCAGTTTTATTGATGTAATTCTCATAAAAATCTCTTTTCATTTTTGTAAATGTCTGTACTTCATGTTTTTGATTTTTTGATAAATCTAAAATATACTTATCTTCTTTATTGATGTTTAAATTAACAGCTTTTTTGTACAAAAGCATAGCTTCTTTATAATTGCCTTCTTGTTCAAATTTTTCTGCTTTTTTATATAAATTTGTAAATGATTCTTCTGCATTTAATAATATTAATGTAAATAGAAAAATTAAAATATATTTCATTATGTGTCCCCTTAAAATAAAAATACAGTTTATAATATTTTTTGTTTTAATATACTTTGTATAAAAGATTTTTAATGGTATAATCGCCTAAAAATAGAAAAAAGGTGAAAAAATGCAAGTTGCTCCATCAATATTATCAGCAGACTTTGGAAAATTAGACGAAGAAATTAAAGCCATTTGTGATGGCGGTTGTGATTTAGTTCATGTTGATGTAATGGATGGCCATTTTGTTCCGAATATGACAATAGGTCCAGTAGTTGTAAATCCAGTAGCAAAAGCTGCTACAAAGCCTTTAGATATTCATTTAATGGTTGAAGATAATACTTTCTTTGTAGATTTATTTGCTCCATGTAAACCAATGTATATATCTTTTCATATAGAGAGTGAAAAACATCCTCATAGACTTATTCAAAAAATCAGAGGCTTAGGAATTAAACCTGCAATTGTTTTAAATCCTCATACTCCTCCTGAAGCAATTGAATACTTATTAGAAGATTTAGATATGGTTTTATTAATGTCTGTAAATCCTGGTTTTGGCGGTCAAAAGTTTATTTCATCTGTTGTTGAAAAAGCTAAAAAATTAAAAGAATTAATTAATAAAAGAAATCCAAACTGTCTAATTGAAGTTGATGGTGGAGTTAATGATAAAAATATTCATGAACTAAAAGATGCAGGTGTTGATGTTGTTGTTGCTGGATCATATGTATTTGGAAATGATGATTATTCAAAAGCTATTAAGAGTTTACAAGTTTAATTATGAAAGTTAAAATTTGTGGAATTACAAATCTTGAAGATGCATTAGATGCTATTAATGCAGGTGCTAATGCTTTAGGTTTTGTCTTTTATGATAAGTCACCTAGATATATTGATCCTTTTGAAGCAAGAAAAATTGTAGATAAATTACCTCCTTTTATTCAAACAATAGGCTTATTTGTAAATGAACCAAATTCATTTATAAATCAAGTTTGCATTAATGCAAAGATGCAAACAGCTCAAATTATTGATGATGATACTTTTACGGATTTTAAAACATTAGACTCTAGATATATTAAAGTATTAAGAGCAAAGAATAAAGATGATATATCTGAAGTCCAAGATGAATATATTTTAGTTGATGCTTTTGTTGATGGTTATGGAGGAGAGGGTAAACGTCTTGCTCTAGAGTGGTTTAAAGATATAGATTGCTCAAAAATGATTTTAGCAGGCGGTCTTAATTCTTCTAATTTAAAAGAGTTATCAGGTTTTAACTTTTATGGTGTTGATGTTAGCTCTGGTGTTGAAGCATCAAAAGGCAAAAAAGATAAACAAAAAATGATAGATTTTATAAAAGCAGTTAATGAAATCTAGAAGAAGAATAATAAAACCAAGTTTTAAAATATCAAATATTATTGATAGATTATTAATAGAAGTTATTAATTATGATGAGTTTCTTCTTCTTCTTGAAAAGGCAAGTGATACTTTTTTTAATAATCCAGAATTAGAATTTGAACTTTTAATATCAAATGGTTTACCTTTAGAATTTGATGACAACAATAATGTTTTTTTAAAAACTACAAAATATTCTATAGATGAACAATGTTTTTGTATTGTAGATATTGAAACAAATGGCTCTTCAATAAAGAAAGGTCATCAAATTATTGAAATTGGAGCTGTTAAGTATAAAAATGGTGAAATAATTGATAAGTTTGAATCTTTAGTTTATGCAAAAGAGATCCCTTCTTATATTCAAGAAGTTACAAATATAAAGCCATTAATGTTAGAAGATGCTCCTATTTTAGAATCTGTTTTAAAAGAGTTTAAACTTTTTTTAGAAGATGATGTTTTTATTGCTCATGATATAAAATTTGATTACAACTATATTTCAGACTCCTTTGAAAAATATGACTTAGGAAAATTAGAAAATAGAAAACTATGTTCTATTGATTTAGCAAAAAGAACAATAGACTCACCTAGATATGGTTTAGGTTTTTTAAAAGAAGAATTAGAAATAAAAGTTGATAATCATCATAGAGCTTACTATGATGCATTAGCTACTGCTTACGTCTTTACTGAATCATTAAAAGCTATTGATAAAGAAAAAATTACAAATGTAGAAAAACTTATCTCTTTTTCTAAATCATCAAAAACAATAGCATCTATAAAAGAGAAAAAATTGAAAGAAGAAGAGAAAAATAAAGAAGTCCAAAAAGAAAAGCAAAAGGAAGTCAAATAAATGTTTTGTCAAGAAAAATATATAAAAGCTCTAGAATATGCAGCAATTGCACATGGTGAACAAAAAACACCAAAAGGCCTACCTTATATTGTTCATATAACTTCTGTTACTATGGAAGTTATAAATGCTTGTGAGAAATCAAAACTTGAAGAGGAAAAAGCTAATCTTGCAATTTCTTGTGCTTTATTACATGATGTTATTGAAGATACAAATACTACTTATGATGATTTATATGTAGATTTTAGCGAAGCTATTGCAAATGGTGTTGAAGCACTTAGTAAAGATAAAAACTTAGAATCAAAACAAGAACAAATGAAAAAAAGTATTGAAATGCTTTTAGAACAACCTTATGAAGTTCAAATGGTTAAACTAGCAGATAGAATTACAAATCTTTCAACTCCTCCAGAACATTGGGACAATAATAAAAGACAAGCTTATTTAAAAGAAGCTAGTTTTATTTACTCATGTTTAAAAAACTCAAATATATATTTATCAAAAAGACTTGAAGAAAAAATTGAAGATTATAAGAAGTTTATAGGTTAAGTAGAAGTTTATTTGTATAAGAAAATAAAAAAGTAGTCTTAAAGACTACTTTTAAATTATGAAGCCTTAGCTTCAGCAGCGTATTTAAGACCTAAGTCAAACGCTTTATTATTAATATCATGTACTTTTGCAGGTACTTTTGAAAGCATAGTTTTTCTTAAAACTTCGTTTTCTACAGTTTCACCTGTAAAGTAGTTTGCAATTGCTAATGCTAATACTGATTGAGTAATAACATTACCAATTTCTTCTTTAGCAATTGTAATGATTGGAATTTCAACGATATTCCATCTTTTTTTATCTTCTTCTGTTGGCGTAACTAAGTTAGGCTCAACAACTATTGTTGCTCCATCTCTTACACCGTTCTTGAATTGATCGTAAGAAACTTGTGCAACTGATAACATAAAATCAATTTCACCATCATTTGCATAAGGGTAAAGAATTTCATCATCTTGTAAAGTGATATCAACAACAGTTGGTCCACCTCTTACTTGAGATGTATATGTTGCAGTTTTTAAACCATAACCACCATCGTTAATTTTTGCTGCTGCAAAAATAGAACCTGCTAGAAGTACACCTTGTCCACCAACACCTGTAAATCTCATTAATGTTTTACTCATGTTGTTTCTCCTTAGAATTGAATCATTGTATTAGTTCTATTAGCCTCTTTTACTTTTTCGTAAGACTCACAGTATTCTGGTGCATTTTCATCATGTTTTAAAATTCCTAATGGGAATTTTCCAACTTGCTCTTCTGCTTCTAATTTCTCAAACTTAGCTTTACCAACAGAAATAGATTTAATCCATTCTAAGTTAGCCATAGCTGTAGCCATTTTATTTTTTCTTCCTAAGTTAACGTGACAGTTAGAGAATACTTCAATAAATGAGAATCCTGTATGTTGGAAACCTTTTACTAAAATTCTTTCTAATTTCTTAGGATCTAACATAGTTTCTCTAGCAACAAAAGAAGCTCCTGCTGCTTCAACTAATTTACAAGCATCAAAAGTAGGATCAATATTACCTTTACTCATTGTTACCGTCCACATACCTTGAGGAGTAGTTGGAGAAGTTTGTGAGTTTGTTAATCCATAAATGAAGTTATTGATAATAATATAATTTAAATCAATATTTCTTCTTGATGCATGGATTGTATGGTTTCCACCAATAGCAAGACCATCACCATCTCCACCAACTACGATTACTTTTTTTTCTGGATTTGCTAATTTAATTCCAGTTGCATATGCTAAAGTTCTACCGTGAGTTGTGTGTACTGTATTACAGTTGATGTATGAAGAAAATCTTCCTGAACAACCAATACCAGAAACAACACAAACATCGTCCATGTTCCAACCAGTTTTTTCAATTGCTCTAATTACAGATTTTAAAATAACTCCATCACCACATCCCCAACACCATAGTGTTGGCATTTTGTCTGTTCTTAAATATTCATCATAATTAAATGCCATAATTACATTCCCTTCACTTTTTCAATAATTTCTAATGGAGATAATGGTCTACCATTAACTTTGTATAATCTATCAAAGTCATTTCTACCACTTACTCTTTGTACTTCATCAGAGAATTGACCCATATTTAACTCAGCAACTAATACTTTGTCAAATTTTTTCATCAATTCATTAATTCTATTAGCAGGACTTGGCCAAATTGTTTTTGGTCTGAACATACCAACTTTGATACCTTCTTTTCTAAGTCTGTTAATAGCTTCAGTTACACCTAATGATACAGAACCATATGCAATAATCATTATATCAGCATCTTCTAACATATATTCTTCATTTAATTCAATTTCATCCATATGTGCATCAACTTTGTTGAATAATCTTTTCATTAATGCATCACAAGTATCAGCATCTTCAGTTGGATGTCCTGTTGGTCCATGGTGTAAACCAGTGAAGTGGTATCTATACCCTTCAAACATAGGATTTAAAACAGCTGGTTGATCATCTTCACAACCATAAGGTTTATAATCTTTTTTATCACCTGTAAATTTCTTTCTTGAAATCTTACCTGCTTGAACTTCTTCTAAATCAGGAATACTAGCTTTTCCACTCATATGACCAATTGTTTCATCTAATAAAACAAATACTGGTTGCATAAATCTATCTGCTAAGTTAAATGCCCGTGCTACTTCAGTATAACATTCAGCTAAATTACCTGGTACTAAAGTGATTGATTTTACATCACCATGAGTAGGGTTCTTAGCTTGTAATAAGTCACCTTGAGCAACTCTTGTAGGTAAACCAGTTGATGGACCACCTCTCATTACATTAATTACAACTAAAGGTACTTCAGAAATATATCCAACACCTAAGTTTTCTGCTTTTAAAGAAATTCCAGGTCCACTTGTTGCTGTTAATGATCTTTTTCCCGACATTGCTGCACCTAATGCTGCACAAATACCTGAAATTTCATCTTCCATTTGGATACATGCATCACCTCTAGCTGGTAATGCAGTTGATAAAATATGCATTACCTCACTTGATGGAGTAATAGGGTATCCCGCAAAAAACTGAACGTCAGAGTCCAGTGCAGCTTTTGCTGCTAATTCGTTACCTGTTGATATTAATTCTCTTGCCATTAATTTTCCTTATGCCTCTAATTCTCTATAGTTATTTTTAACAATAGCTTCTTTTCTTTCTTTCGCTTCGTCAGAAAGTTTTGCAAATTTAAATTCTTTTTTATCTGCTACATATATTGCAAAGTCTGGACATGCTAGTTCACAATCTGTACAACCAATACACGAATCAGGATTCGCTACTTTTATTATTGAACCTAAAGTTGAATGAACTTCTTGTCTCATTACAAGTACACCAGCTGGACATACAGATACACATTTATCACATGCTTTACATCTAGCTTCATTTACCCAAACAGGTGTGTTTGCAGGAGCTTCCATATTAGACATAATTTCCCCTTAAATTTTTTATTTATCAATATTTGAATAAACTCAATTATTATGTTTGAATAATAACCTATAATACATCTAAAGAATGAGTAAAACTTTCATTTCATAAAGCTAATTTGGCTCTTGTTACATTTTGCTACACTGTAGCTACAAAGTGTATTTAAAGTGTACTTTAAACTATAATAAAACTTAAAGATAATTATTAGTTTTTAAGTAAAAGAATCTATTAAAATTATGGTTTAAAACATATATAGGTTAAGCTTAGATATAATATTAAAAATATTTAAAGGAAAACACTTGGTTTTATATCAACCAATGAATGGTTACTGTTATAATAGTGATACACATTTTTTATATAACTTCATCTTTTTAAATATGCAAAAATTTAAGAATGTAAGAGGTGAACTTTTAGATATAGGAAGTGGTAGCGGAATACTAGGTTTACTAGTTTCTAGAGAATATCCTAACTTAAATTTAAATCAGTGTGAACTTCAAAAAACTTTTCAATTTTTTTCTTTAAAAAACTCAGAAACAAATAGTCAAAAAGCGAACTTATTCAAAGGTTCATTTTTACAAACACAATTTGAAAAAAAATTTGATATGTGTATTTCAAATCCACCTTTTTATCACTCAAATGTAATCAAAAGTGAAAATGAAAATCTTAAAATTGCAAGATATAATGATTCTATGCCTTTAGAAGATTTCATACGAAAAAGTGCAGAAGTACTTAAGAACTCTGGTAAACTATTTTTCTGTTACGATGTGAAACAAATCAATGAAATACTATTGTTTTTATATAAATACAAACTTAATTTAGAAGCATTACAATTTGTACATCCTAAAGATAATAAGGATGCGACATTGATTTTAGTATATGCTAGAAAAGATTCAAAGTCTTTAACAAAGATATTAAAACCATTATTTGTTTTTGATGGAGTCGAATTTACTGATGAAGTTAAAAAAATATATGAAAAATCTCAAACATATAGTATAAAGGCAGATATTGAGCAATTTAATTAAAAAAGAGGGCTTTGATTATGCCTTTGAAGCAAGTGCTTGTGATACTTGTGCAGGAAACTGTTGTATTGGAGAGAGTGGCTATATTTGGATTACTCTTCAAGAAATTGCTATATTAGCAAAGTATTTAAAAATAAGTCAAGAAGAGTTAAGAGAAAAGTATTTAAATAAGATAGGTTATAAATACAGTATAAAAGAGGTAAAATTAGCAGAAGATAATTTCGCATGTGTATTTTTTAATTTAGAAAAAAAACAATGCTCTGTTTATGAGGCTAGACCAACACAATGTCGTACTTTCCCATTTTGGGATTATTTTAAAGAAAATGTAGAAGAGGTTTATAAAGAGTGTCCAGCTATAAGAACTATTTAATTACTACTGCTTTACTATTGTCATTAACAGGTTGTACTAATATAGAACCTAAGGTACCAACAAATAAATCATCAATAAATAATGGCTATTTTATAAAGCAAGATATAAAGCATTTTAATTTAGAAAATGAATATATAATGTATGCATTAGAGTATGAATCTCAACAAAAATATCGATCTTCACGTGAAATATATTTAAAACTTTTTGAAAATACAAATAATCACGAATACTTAGTAAGCTATTTAAATTTATCTTTTCTATTAAAAGATTATAAAAATGTAAAAAAATATGCTTCTTTAAATATGATAGAAAATATTAAAGAAGAAGAGATAATTTTAAAACTTTATACGCTTTCTTTATTAAAATTAAATGAAAAAGATGAAACTATTAAGTATGCAAAAAAACTTGTAAATAAGTTTTATCATAAAAGTAATCACTCTTTATTAGCTAGTATTTACCTAGATTTAAAAGAATATAAAAAATCTTTAGTAGAGTTTGAAAAAGCTTATAAAATTGATAAATCAGTAAAAACCTTACAAACCATAACTAGTATTCAATATTATTATACAAATGAAAAAGAAAAATCAAAAAAGACAATGCTTTCTTATATAGAAAAGAACTCTTATCCTTTTAATTTATCTTTACAACTTTTATCATTTTATGAAAAAGATAAAGAAAAAGATAAAATAACACCTCTTTTAGAAATGATGTATGATACATATAAAAAAGATAATAATCAATTAATGCTCACTAAAACGCAAGATTTATTAATTAGATATCTTGCAAATGAAGATAAAGAAAAAGCAATATTATTTTTAGAAAAAAACAATATTGAAAGTACTATATTACTAGAGTTATATAAAAATACAGAGCAATTAAATAAAGCAAATTTATTATTAGATAAGTTATATAAAAAGACTAATAACTTAGAATATTTAGGTCAGCAAGCAATTATTGAGTTTGAAATGGCAAAGAATAAACAAATGGTTTTATCTAATGTTATTTCAAAATTTGATAAAGTTTTAAAAAAAATTTCTAATCCAATTTATGAGAATTATTTAGCTTATATTTTAATTGATTATAATTTAGATGTTAAAAGAGGATTATCTCTTGTTAAAAAAGCATTGATTTTAGAACCTAATAACTTAGCATTTATTGATACTTTAGCATGGGGATTTTATAAAAATAAAGATTGTAAAAGTGCATATATACAAATGAAAAAAGTTGTTGATAGTGCAGGATTAGATGATGAAGAAATTAAACTACATTGGGAAAAAATTAAGGAGTGTACTAAGTGATATTAGATGAAATTATAGAAAGAACAAAAGCAGATTTAGAGATTAGACAAAAAGATATACCTTTAGATTTATTAGGAAGAACATTAGCTTCTAACCCTTTTGCACCAAGAGATGTTAAGCCATTTTTAACTGCAACTAAAGAAGAGCCAATTAGAATAATTGCAGAAGTTAAAAAAGCTAGTCCTTCAAAAGGTATAATAAAGGAAGATTTTAATCCTATGGAAATTGCACAAGCTTATAGTAATAGTGGTGCAAATGCAATTTCAGTATTAACTGAACCACATTATTTTCAAGGTCAATTAGAGTATTTAACTGCTATTAGAAGATATGTACCAACACCACTTTTAAGAAAAGATTTTATTGTTGATAAATATCAAATTGTTGAAGCTTTAGTTTATGGAGCTGATTTTATTTTACTTATTGCAAAAGCTTTAGGTACAAAAGAAATGAAAGAATTATATGAGTATGCTTTACATTTAGGTTTAGAAGTTTTAGTTGAAATTCATGATAAAGAGGATTTAACTAAAGCTATTAAATGTGGTGCTAGTATAATTGGAATTAATCATAGAAATCTTGATACATTTGAAATGGATATGGAACTGTGTGACAAGTTAATACCTATGATTCCAAATGGTAAGATTATTGTTGCAGAATCTGGTGTTTCAAATGTAGACACTATTAAAAGATTGTCAGGAATTGGTGCAGATGCTTTTTTAATAGGTGAACACTTTATGAGACAGGCTTCAATTGAAGATGAAGTAACAAAATTTAAAAACTCTTTTAATTAATATTTTTAAAATATAAATAAACTTTTTAGGTTTATTTATATACTGCTAGCAATATTTGGATTGTTCAATTATAAATTTTTAGTTATAGTGATTTAATATTAAACTAAAGGATCTATTTTGATTTATGAAAATAAAGATTTATGTAAAATAAGAACAATCAGCACTTTTCTAACTTTAACAGATGATAAAATAACTTGGGAAAAAGAACTTCTTGATGCTTGCAATTTTTGTAAAAGTTTAAGTGAAAAGTTTAATCAAAGAAATTATGAAGTTCAATCTATACGAATAGTAACAAATGCATTTGGTGAATATCTTGATACTTCAAGTTTACAAACTGCTAAAGAAGACTTATCTTTTATTTCTAATATTTTAGATAAAAGTACTACAAATTTACGTATTAGATTTGCAATTGGTGAAGCAAAAACTTTTCATGAAATTTCATTACTTCCTGAGCTTATTTTATCTTTTGGAGATTTAGCAAATGCTTGTGTTAATGTTAGTATTGATGAAAATGAAATCTTAGATAATGAACTAATTAAAGAATCAGTAAAAGCTGTAAAAAAAATATCACTAATAACTCCTAGAGGTGAGGGTAACTTTAACTTTACTGTTAATTTTAACTGTAAACCATTTATTCCGTATTTCCCAGCTTCTTATCATAAATCAGACTTAGAAAATGCATTTGTTTTAGGTTTAGAAACTCCCGATTTATTAGTAGAAGTTTTAAAAGATTTTAATAAAAAAAATCCTAATTTATCACATAATATTGCTCTGGGTTCTTATGCTAATATTTTAAAAGATGCCTTGTCCTATCATTGTAAAAATATAAAAGATATTTTAGATAATTTTGAAAACAAATCTTCTTTTGTTTTTAAAGGTATAGACTCCTCTGCTGCTCCTTCTAAAAACTGCTCGTCAATGGTTGAAGTATATAAACAAATGGGATTAAACTCTTTTGGAAGATCTGGTACTGTTGAAATATCATCATTATTAACAAAGGTATTTAGAAGTGTAAAAGAACTACCTTTAGTTGGTTTTTCTGGTTTAATGTTAGCTGTTGTTGAAGATAAAGGATTGGCTCAAGGTACAATAGACAAAGATTTTGATATAAGAACTCTTCTTACAAATAGTGCAATTTGTGGAATAGGTTTAGATACCGTTCCTATTGAGGGTGATAGTTCAATTGAAAAAATAGAACAGATTATGAGAGATACGGGAACCATGGCATTTAGATTGAATAAACCTTTAACCGTAAGGCTATTTCCAGTTCCTGGTTTAAAAGAGGGTGATATTACAAAATTTGAAAGTGATGATTTATGTAATAGTGCTGTCTTAGCTTTGCCATAAGTAAATAAATTTTAAAGGATAAATAATATGCCACTAATAAACGTAAAAATGACACATGAAGATGGAGGGGCAACAAAAGAGCAAAAAGAAGCGCTAAGTAAAGGGATAACTGAACTATTTGCTAATATTTTTGATGGTCGTGGTGCTAATTCTGCTGTTGTAATAATTGAAGAGATAAATATGGATAATTATGCAATAGGTGGAAAAACAGTAAGTCAAATAAGAGAAGAAGCTAAATAAGCTTTTTCCCTTTAGGTTTTAATCTTTAAATAAAGTAGAACCAACTCTAATCATATTTGAACCACATGCAATTGCTAGTTCATAATCAGAACTCATTCCCATAGAACAATATTTTGCTCCTAATGGAACTACTTCATCATAGATTTTTTTAGTTGTTTTAAATGAATCTTTTATAACTTTTTTATCTTCAACATGTGCTCCAATACTCATAACACCTTTTAGTCTTAAGTTTGAACAAGTATCAAGTATTTGTTTATAAATTTCAACTGCAACTTCTGGCATTACACCTGATTTTGTATCTTCATATGCAGAGTTAATTTGAAGTAAAATATTAAGTTTTTTATTCTTTGCTTGAAGTTTTTTATTTAACTCTTGAGCTAATTCTAAAGAATCAATTGATTGAACTAAAGATGGATTTAAATCAATTAAGTTATTGATTTTGTTTTTCTGTAATGTTCCAACAAAGTGCCATTCTAAAGGTAGTTCTTCAAGCTCTTCACATTTTGCTTTTAAATCTTGTACTTTGTTTTCTCCAAAAGCTCTCTGTCCTACATTGTAAAGTTCTTCTACTTCTTTTGAAGTGGAATACTTACTAATACCAATAATTTTAACAATATGATGCTCAGATATTTTAAGTCTAGCACCTTCAACTCTAGTTATTACATCATCTAAATTTCTTGTTGCAGTTAATTTATTCATTTTATCTCTTTATATATTTATTATTTTAGAAAAATTCTATTTATATCGTTGTAAATTCCAAGTAACATCAAAGACCCTAGTATTACCCATCCAGTTATTGTAAGTATCATAAATACTTTATCACTTGGCTTTCTTCTTGTTATCATTTCATATATGTTAAACATAATATGTCCACCATCAAGTGCTGGAATTGGTAAAAGGTTAAGTACCCCAAGGTTTACTGAAATAAGTGCTGTAATAGTAAGTAATGCAATAATACTAGATTCACTTGCATCTGAGATTACTTTTCCAATAGTGATTACTCCACCAACTTCACTACTTGGAATTATTCCTTGAATTAGTTTTTGAACACCTTGAAAAATCATCGTAGAAGCAAATATTGTTTTTTCATAAGCATATATTAAAGATTCACTAATTGATAAGTTTAATTGAATAACTTTTCCTGATGGTGAAATACCAATCATTCTCTTTTTGATTTTTTCTTTAAACATATTTTGTGAATCTGAAATATATGGATTAATTGTTTTTGCAATAAGTTTATCATCTCTTTTAATATAGAACTTTAATGCTCCTTGAGAATTAACAATAATTTTTCCTATATCTTCCCATGATGTAATCTCTTCATTATTAATTCTAACAATTAAATCATCTTTTTGTATTCCTGCATGAAATGCTGGAGAGTCTTTTTGAACTGTTCCAACTTGAGCTGCAAAAGTACTCGCACCCATTATTGCAATTGAAAAGTAAAGAATTGCTGCTAATAAAAAGTTTGCAAAAGGACCAGCAAAAAGTATTACAATTCTTTGCCAAGGTTGTTTTGTATTATATGAATCATCTCCACTTTCTATTAAAGTAGGATTTGAATCATCTTGACCTTTCATTTTTACATAACCACCAAGTGGGATTAATGAAAATTGCCAAGTTGTACCTCTCCACTGTTTTGCAAAAAGTTGTTTCCCAAAACCAATTGAAAAAACATGAACTTTTACACCAAAATAACGAGCTGCTACAAAATGTCCTAGCTCATGAAAAAATACTAAAAAAGAAAGAACAAGTAGAAATGTTATAGTACCCAAGAAAAACCTCTATATTTTAAAATAATCTCTAATATATTCATATCCTGAATATACTGTTAAAACAACTGCTAACCATAATAATTCAGTTGCAAATGGCCAATTCATAATTAAAAAACCAATAGCTATCATTTGAGCTACAGTTTTTATTTTTCCAGCCATTGTTGAAGCTACATTTTTACCTTCACTTACAGCAACTACTCTTAAACCTGTAATAAAAAATTCTCGTGAAAGAATTATAAATACAGCCCATGCAGATGCTCTATCAATTACCATCAGCCCTAAGAATCCTGCAAGAACTAGCATCTTATCAGCAAGTGGATCTAAAATACCACCTAATTTTGTCATTTGATTCCAAGACCTTGCAATAAAACCATCAAAAAAATCAGTAACAGATGCAATAACAAAAATAAGACCAGCAAAATAATCAAACCATGAAGGATGCCATGAAGCAAAGATAGTATTATCTCTATCTATAAAAAACCATAGCATTAGCGGAGCTAATGCTATTCTAAATAGTGCTAAAGCGTTTGGAAGGTTAAGTACTTTTTCTTTCATTATCTGAAAGTTGTTCCACCATCAACAACTAATGTTTGTGATGTAATCCAAGAAGCTTCTTCTGTACATAAGAAATAACAAGATTGTGCTAAATCTTTTGGTTGACCAATTCTTTTTAAAGCTGATAAATCAATAGTTTTTTGTTTAACTTCTTCATAGTTTGTAAAAGCTTTAAGTGCATCAGTATCAATTGGACCACCAGATACTGCATTTACTCTAATATTCATTTCACCTAATTCAGTTGCTGCATATCTTACCATTGCTTCAACTGCTGCTTTATTTGTTCCATGTCCTGAATAGTTTGGAATATATACTAAGTTTCCTGTTGATGATAAAGATACTATTGCTCCTCCACCAACTTTTTCCATTCTTTTAGCAGCTTGTTGTGAACCACATACAAAAGCATTAACAGTTGCAGTATATATATTATTTAAACCTCTTGGCTTTAATTTCATAAATTTACCATATCCACCAACAACAGCACGTCCATAAATCATAGCATTAGAAATGAAGAAATCAACTCTATCAAAATCTTTGTCAATTTCTAAGAATAATTCTTTATATGTTTCTGGTTCTAAAATATTAAAAGGGTATGCTTTACATTTAACACCATAAGTTTCTTCAACATCTTTACAAATATCTTCAGCAAATTGTTTATTAGAATTGTATGTAAACGCAACATTTACACCATTTTGTGCAAATTTATAAACACACTCTTTACCGATACCTTTTGTACCACCTGAAATTACTAATGTTTTACCTTGCATATTGTTGTTTCCACTCATTATTTTATTACCTCGTATTGTTTTAATATATTTTCAAGTTTTGTCATAGTCTCTGCACTTGGAGCAGTTAAAGGAAGTCTATACTCTAAAGTATCCAATAATCCAGCTAAGTACATTGCTGCTTTAATTGGAATAGGATTACTTTCGCAGAATAACACACAATTTAATGCATATAAATCTTCATTTATTTTTCTAGCTTCATCTAATTTGCCTTCTTGTACTGCGTGAACTAGTCTAGATTTTAGATTTGGAAGTAAATTTGCTGTTACAGAAATAATTCCTTTACAACCATTTACTAACATTGGAAAATCAATTGCATCATCACCTGAAACAATAACTAAATCACTTCTTTGTGATAATAATTCAATTGTTCTATCTAATGAACCAGTGGCTTCTTTTGTAGCATAAATATTTGGAATGTCATCAAAAAGTCTAATAGTAGTATCAGCTGTTAAATCAACACCCGTACGTCCTGGTACATTATATAACATAAAAGGAATTTCTACAGAAGTTGCAATTGCCTTATAATGTTGATATAAACCTTCTTGCATTGGCTTATTATAGTATGGTGTTACAGATAAAAGTCCATCTGCTCCAACAGCTTGTGCATGTTTAGCAATTTCAACTGCTTCATGTGTTGCATTTGAACCAGCTCCTGCAATTACTTTAACATCAGTATCCTTACAAGCAGCAACAGCAACTTCAATACATGCTTTGTGCTCAGCATGTGATAGTGTAGCACTTTCCCCTGTAGTTCCAACTGGTACTACTGCATCAATACTTTGAGCTATTTGTCTTTTGATTAAAGACTCATATTTTTCTAAATCAACTTTTCCATCTTTAAATGGGGTAATTAGTGCTGTCATTGCACCGGTAATAATTTCCATATTCATCCTTTTTTTACTACTAAATCTTCTAATTCTTGTTTTTCATCTACATTAACAGTGTGTTTTGAGAATACTTCTAAAAAGTCCCAAAAGCTCTGCTTTGCCTCATCTGATATATCTGTTTTTCTTAAAACTTCTTCCATACATCCTAACCATTCCCTTCTTGCTTTTTCAGTGATTGAGAATTGTTCATGAGTTTTTAACATATCAAAATGCCCAACAGCTTGGCTATAATCCTTAGGACCACCTGCCGCTTCTATAAAAAACTTAACATTGTGGGCTTTGATTTTTTCTAACTCATCTTCTTCTTGTGGAAAAAAGTTTCCAATATCACTATCAATAATCAAATCATAAAAATCACTAAATAACTTAACTAAACCTTCTTCTTTTAATTCTTCTAAAAAAATAGGTTTTGGAAAATCAAACTTTGGATTTTCACCCAAAATTGTTTTACTTACATGATAATTCACTACTTCTTTTCCTGTTTTAGAATAACAGTAGTAGAATTATCTTTTGTAAAGTATTTATTTGCTGCTTTTATTAAATCTTTTTTATTTAAAGCATCAACTTTTTTCTCATAATCAAATAGTGGTTTAATATTATCTCTTACAAAATATGAACCATATAATGAAGCAACAGATGATGAACTTTCAAGTGAGAAGATAAAATCAGCTTTTGTATTAATCTTGATTTTATCAAGGTCTTTTTTAGTGATTTTTCCTTTTTTAACTTCATCAATTATGCTTAAAATTTCTTTTTCAACATCTTTAGCTTTTACACCTTCATTTGCAACTGCCATAAACATAAATAATCCAGGATCTTTAAGCTCTAGATTATAAGCATATACAGAGTTAACTAATCTTTTTTCATCAACTAGTCTTTTTTGTAAAATTGAACTTTTACCAGAAGAGAAAAATTCACTTAAAGCAGAAAGTGCAACCTGATCTTTATGCTCAAAGTTTGGAATATGATATGTAATTGCAAGCATTTCAACTGCTGAATCTTTTACAATTGTAACTTTTTTTGCACCATCTTGTTTTGGTTCTACTGTATGTATTTTAGAAGGTATTTCTTTTTTATTTTTAATATCTTTAAAATATTTTTGTGAAGATGCAAATATTTCTTCTTTGTCAATATCTCCAGCAACAACAATGATTGCATTTTTTGGTTGATAATAAGTGCTATGGAAATCTCTAATATCATCAATAGACCAATTTTTAATATCACTCATAAATCCAATTGGAGTCCAATGATATGGATGATAAATATAGGCATTGTTAAACAATCTAAATTGTAAGTATCCCATTGGGTTATTATCTGTTCTCCAACGTCTCTCTTCTGCAACTACATTACGCTCAGGCTGAAATTCTTCATCTTTTAGTGTAAGATTTTGCATTAAATCAGCAAATAAATCTAAAGATTTATCCATGTTTTTAGAAGCAGATTTAATATAATAATGCGTAAAGTCAAAAGATGTTGAAGCATTATTAACTCCACCAAAACCTTTAACAATCTCATCAAATTCACCAGCTTCTAGGTTTTTTGTTGATTTAAAGTTTAAGTGTTCTAGCATATGTGCTATTCCACTTTTTCCCATTTTCTCATCTCTACTTCCAACTTTATAAAATATATCTGTTGAAACTACATTTGAGCCATTTTTCATTGGAATTGCAACTATTTGTAATCCATTTTTTAATGTCTTAGTATAATATTTTGGTAAGCTATTAGCCATTAATTCTCCTGTAAGAATGAATAGTGAAACAAGAAACAATAAAAAAGTTTTTTTAATTTTTGTTGATTTTGTTAAATTCATTTTATCTCTACTTATTTTAAATCAGATCCAATAGCCTCAGTGATGTTTGTATATCCATCTTTAGCCATTAGCTCTAACATTTCTTCATTTATTTTTCTAACCATTGAAGGACCTTCGAAAATTAGTCCTGAATATGATTGTACTAAAGAAGCTCCTGCTTTAATTCTTGCATAAGCTTGTTCTCCTGTTGATATTCCACCAGCAGAAATTAGTATTGTTTTTCCATATAATTCTTTTGCAATTTCTTTAAAAATTGAATAAGATTTATCTGTTAAACAAGCACCACTTAGTCCTCCAAAATCTTGACAATTTGGAACAAGTGAATAATCTATTGTTGTATTAGTAGCAATAATTCCCGCAGCTCCTGCGTTTACTGCACTTTTACAAAGTTCAATTGCTTGTTGTGCTTCCATATCTGGAGCAATTTTTAATAAAATCGGTTTATTCGTGTACTCTTTTGCCATTGTAAAAAGTTCAGTAATAAACTTTTCATTTTGTAAATCTCTTAAATTTGGTGTATTTGGACTTGAAATATTTATTACTAAATAATCACTTGTCTCTTCAAATTTTTTAATAAGCATTTTATAATCACTTAAGGCAAACTCTTCAGGAGTAGTCTTGTTTTTCCCAATATTTACTCCAACAGGAATAGCTGCAGGATAAACTTTTTTTAAGTTTTTAAGAACTTTATGTGCACCTTCATTGTTAAATCCCATAGCATTTTGAACGCTTTTTTCTTCTGGATATCTAAACATTCTTGGCTTTGCATTTCCATCTTGAGGTTTTGGTGTCATTGTTCCAATTTCAGTAAAACCAAATCCTAGTGAAGGCATAGCTTTAACCATTGTTGCATTTTTATCAAAACCAGCAGCTAATCCAACTGGATTTGAAAAAGTAACACCAAAAAGCTCTTGAGAAAGCTTAGAATCATTTTTAAAGTTTTTCTTTTCCATAATACTTTTTAGAATTTTACATTTTCCAACAATTCTTAAACTATATTCAGCGATATTATGTGCTGTTTCTGGTTCAAATTTGAATAGTACTTTTTTTACTGTGTTATAACAAAACAAGAATACCCTTTTTTTAAAATTTAGATATTTTATCTAAAAATCGTTAAATATAAGTTTTAATGAAAGTTCTAGTTTAGAAGAAAGTTGTAAAGAGCTATTTTATAGCTCTTTAAAGTATAAATTAAATATTTGCTAAGTTATATAATCTTTGGTATTCTTTACAAGATTTTAAAAGATTTTCTTCAGTATTCATATCAATAATTTCACCATCTTTAAAGACAGCAATTTTACTAGCATTTTTAATAGTACTTAATCTATGTGCAATTATAAAAGTTATTTTATCAGAACTTACATCATCAATTACTTGTGAAATAATTGATTCACTTTCATTATCAAGTGCTGATGTAGCTTCATCTAAAATAAGAATTTTAGGTTTTTTATATAAGGCTCTTGCAATTGCAATTCTTTGCCTTTGTCCTCCAGATAAATTTGTTCCAAATTCATCAAGTTTTGTATTAATTCCATCTTCCATTTTTGAAACAAAATCATAAGCATGTGCTTGTTTTAAAACTTCTATAACTCTTTTTTCATCTATATCATATCCATAAGCAACATTTGCACTTATTGAGTCATTAAAGATATATACTCTTTGTGTTACGATTGAAATATTTTCTCTTAAAGACTTTAATGAAACTTCATTAATCAAAGCGTCATTTAGTTTAATCTGACCTTCTGAAATATCATAGAATCTAATAATTGTATTTATTAAAGAAGATTTTCCTCCACCACTATCTCCAACTAGTGCAATTTTATCGCCTTTATTTGCCTCAAAACTAATATTTTTTAAAGCTTGGAATTCTCCATAATTTAAAGAAACATTATCAAAGCATATAGTTTCTATATCTTTTGGAAACTCTTTATTTCCTGCTAGAATAGTAGCTTTTGAATTAAGCATTTCATTAATTCTATCATTTGCAGCAAGGGCATCTTGCATTTTATTATAAAGTGATGATAATCTTTTAATTGGAGTATATAACATAAATAATGCAGCAATAAAAGAAGAGAATGTTCCTGTTGTAAGTTCTCCTGAGATTACTTTTGAACCACCAACTAAAATAACAGCAGCAAAGGCAAGTGAACCAATTATTTCCATTAGAGGTGAAGTTAATTCATTTGTTTTTACAGCTTTCATATTGTATTTAAAAAATTGCATATTAAAAATAGAGAATTTTTTAGCTTCAATCTCTTCAGTTGAGTTTGCTTTGATTATTTCAATATTATTAAAAGATTCACTTAAAGATGAAGTGATATCTGCATTTGATTCTTGTGATTTAAAAGAAAGTTTTTTCATTCTTTTTGCAAGTTTAGATAATGGCCAAATAGCAAGAGGAAGTACAACAAGACCATAGAAAGCAAGTTCAGGTGAGTGGTAAATTACTAAACCTATAAGTGCTACAATTGTAAGAACTTCTCTTATAAATTCTGCAACATAGTTTGAAACTGCTTGTTGAATTCTATTTATATCATTTATAATTCTACTAACAAGCTCACCACCATGTTTTTTTTGAAAAAAATCCATATCTAAAGTAAGAACATGAGAAAATAGTCTATCTCTTACTATTCTAGTAATATCTTGACCTATAAATGAAATAAAATATGCTTGAATATATCGTCCAAACCCTTTTGCTGTGTATAAAACAATAACAAAAATTGGCATTAAATATAACATCTCTTCATCTTTATTAATAAAAATATCATCTAATAAGGGCTGAATAGCATAAGCAGTTCCTGCTGTTGCTCCTGATACTAAAATAATTCCAATGAAGGCATAAAAAAATTGAAGTTTATAGTTTTTGTAAAAAGGGGAGTATTGTTTGAAAAATTCTTTCATTTAAATCCTAGTAATTATTATTAAAAAAGCCATTATAGCTAAATTGTAATTAATTACTAAAATTAAGAGTATTGGGAGTTTTTACTTTTTAAACATCACAATAAATTTTTTAAAACCAAAAGCTTTAATTGTAAGAAAAAATAGAATAAATCCACTAAGAGTACTTGCAAAGGCAAGACCTGCTGCACCAAAAGGTTGAATTAATGCAAGTGAAAAAACTATATTCCAAGCAAGAGAATAAACAGATATTTTTGCTGCTAAAAATTGCTGTTCTTTTGCATATAACCAAAGCGAGAAGATTTTTCCTATTCCAAAAGGAATTAATCCAATTAAATACATGCTTAAAATCAAGGCAGTATTTGTAGTATCATTACTTGTAAAAGCACCTCTTTCAAATAATAGACTAATTATAAACTCATTAAAGAATATACCAATAAAAGTTGATATTGAAAGAAGCCCTAATAAAATTAGTGAAGATTTTTTCATTAAAGAAAGAGCTTTATTTTCATCTTTATTTTTTATACTTCTTGCAATCATTGGAAAAAGAGCAACTGAAGTTGCTATTGCAAATAAAGCAAGTGGAAGTTGAAAAACTCTATTTCCATAATAAAGATATGAAATAGAACCTGTCATTAAAAAAGATGCTAGCCATGTATCTATGAAAGCTGAAAGATGTGTTGTTGAAGAGCCTACTGTTGCAGACATAAAGTTTTTATAAAATTTGTTCTCTTCTTTTTTCTTGTGCTTTTTAAAATGAAATATTTTACATAAATTTAATCTTTTCATTGCATATAAATGTACAAGTATTTGCAATATTCCACCTGCTAATACACCATAAGATAAGTAAAACGTAATTTCATACTTCTCCATATTTTGTGATATTAAAAGTGCTGATATCATAGCAAGATTTAAAAGTGCAGTTGAGTAAGCAGTTGTTGCAAAGTGATGTTTATATTGTAAGAGTGCAGCCATAAATGTAACTACAAAAATCATAGGTAAATAATAGAAGTTTATAGCAAATAAAGGTGCTGCTAAATCAATTGTTTCTTGATCAAAACCTATTGCAATTGCTTTTGCTACAAGTGAAGAAAATAGGGTAACTAAAAGTGAAAGTATAATCAAAAAGCCAAATAGTTGTAAAAATACAACAGAAGAGAATCTGATTTTATGATTTGATTTTGCATAAGCTGGTATAAAAGCTTGAGTAAAAGCACCTTCTGCAAATATTCTTCTAAATAAATTTGGTAATTTAAAAGCGACAAAGAAAATATCAGAATAGATATTAGCTCCTAAAATAGAAGCTGTTAATAAATCTCTAATAAAACCTAAAATTCTTGATGTTAAAATACCTGTACTATTTGTAAAAATTGATTTAATTAGCATTAATTTCCTACTTTATAATCTGTACTTGAATGTATAAGTATCTGTGGGACACCTCTATAAACTGCTATATGAGCACTTTTAAAAGTAATTGTCTGGTTGTTTTTTGGTAAATTATTTTTATTTTTTGCATATATTTTTATTGATTTACCATTTAAAATACTTTTTGAATCATCTATATAAAGCTTTCTTTTTTTAATTTCTCCTCTTAAGTTAAAAGCTATTTCATTTTGATTATTAGAATTAAAGATATCGATTTTTCTTGCATTTATAAATAAAGATTTATAGTTTTTAAATCGAGTATTTTCTTCTAAAACTGAAAATGAATCTATTTCTTTTAAGCCATTATAATCAACAATGTCATTTACTTGTAAAGTGTATTTATATCCAAGTTTGAGTTCTTGTGCATGTTTATAAATATAAATAGCACGATCATTTTTTTGCTTTATAATTGCACCTGTTTTACTTTTGTAAATAACAACTGCATCTTTTATAATAGCTGGTTCAACTAGCTTCATCTTAGTGTATAAGTCACTTATTTTATTTAGATCTTTTTTGCTATTTTTTTTAATCTCTTTTATTGGATTTGTTTTCTCTTTTGATGTTGAAAATTTTGCATAAATAGGTAAATGATCAGAATATCCAGCTCCTACATGAACTTTATTATATCTAGAACCTTTCATTTGCCATCTTAAAACTTTGTTGTTTCTATATAAATAATTTGGTTTAAAAACTTTAAATGATTTATGAATATATGAGATATTTTTAGTATCTAAAAGAGCAGGGGAAAGAATTATATTATCAGGAGTATTACTTTGTGTTCTATACTTATTTGAGAATCTATCACTTGTAGGTAAATCTAACCAAAGATTAAAATGAACTTTTCTTTTTTGCTTTAAAACATCATCATAAGTAATATATTTATTTCCTAAGGTTGTATTTAATACTTGGTTTATTCCAGTAACTCCTGAAGTATTATTTAGTTTTTTATTATATTTAAAACTTCTATCTTCATCATAGTTAGAGTTAAAATCTCCTACTAAAATATAATCATAATCTCTAGGAAGTTTTGAAAGTCTATCTTGAAGTTTTTTTGCAAATTTTACTCTATAGCTTTCAGCTATTCTTTTTGAAGGCCAGTGATTATTAAAAATTTTAAACTCTTTATTTTCTAATTCAAAAGTACTTTCTAAAATAGGTCTAAATATTTTATTTGTAAATTTTACATCAATTTGTCTATTATTTTTGATTTTAATTTTTGATAGAAACCCAAGACCAATTGAAGACCTTGAATATTTTACAAATGATGAGTATTTATATTCTGGAAGTTTTTTTAATAAAAGTTGCATAACTTCTCTATTTTCTATTTCTTGAAGAGCTATAATATCTGCATTAATGTCTTTGATAACTTTTACTGCATTATTGATTTTGATATTGAAGTTTTTTTGGTTCCATTTTGAAGAGGTATTAGGAATAAACTCTTTATATTCACTATTTTGTTTTTTTAAGTCAAATAAGTTTTCTGCATTGTAAGATGCGATAACAAAATCTTTTGCATAAATATTTAATGCAAGAAAGAGTAATAAAAGTGTTTTTATCAAAGGGTTTCTCCAGTAATTTTTTCTTATATTACCAAAGATATTATTTCTGTGAGATAAAAGAATAAAAAGTAAGTAAGAAAAGCTTCTTACTTGACTTTTTAACTAGTCTATTTTTTAGAATTTAATCTTGATTGATATTCTTGTGGGTGTTTACATACTGGACAAACTTTAGGAGCTTTTTTGCCTTTATGAATGTGTCCACAAACTTCACAGAACCATTCTTCCTCTTCGTCTTCACTTACGTGTTCAGCACCTGCTTCAAGTCTTTCAAGAAGTCGTCTGAACATTTTTTCATGTTCAACTTCAATTTTACCAATTCCTGTAAATAATCTTGCTGCTTCACTATATCCTTCTTCTTTTGCAATTGCTGCAAAATCTGGATACATAGTTACATTTTCATAAGATTCACCTTCAATTGCATGATTAAGGTTTTCTATTGTATCTCCAAAATTATTGTCAGTTCCAGATACCATTCTATTGTGTAAAGCTAATTCTAGTTTAGCATGTGTCTTTTCATTATTTGCAGCTCTTTGAAAGTGTTCAGCAATATCTCTATAACCTTCTTTTTGTGCAACTTTTGCAAAGTATTCATATTCATTTCTAGCCATTGATTCACCAGCAACTGCTTTCATTAAATTTACAAGAGTAAGATTCTCTGTAATCATATCCATTGCTTGACCACAACAGTGTAATTCACCACCTCCTACATTTTGAACTTCAACTTCATTACCACATTTACTACATTTATATGTTTCGTATTGTCTCATTAATACTCCTTATGATTTATAATTTAATTTTATAGTTTATCTGATTAAATCACTATTAAGTTATCCTACAGTTACATCTTTATTTCTTTTTTTAAAGTACTCTTTTTCTACTGCACATAAAGGACACTGTTTTGGTGGTTTTTTACCTCTATGAACATGTCCACAAACTTCACAAACCCATTCTTCATCTTTATCATCAGATTCTAAGAATCCTTCTTTGATTAATTCTTCTTTTAACTCCAAGTATTCTCTTTCGTGTTCAACTTCAACTTTTCCAATCCCTTTGAACATTCTTGCAATCTCTTTTAAACCTTCTTCTTTTGCAATAGCTTCAAAGTTTGGATACATTTCTTCATGCTCATATTTTTCACCGTCTGCTGCATATTGAATATTATTTGTTGTAGAGTCTAATTCAATATTATTAACTAATTTATTATATGCTTTTAATTCTGCAATCGCATGGTATTTCTCATTTTCAGCAGCTTCTTTAAAGAATCTTGCAATTCTATGTAAACCTTCTTCAAATGCAATTTCACCAAAGAATTCATATTTATTTCTTGCTTGTGATTCACCTGCAAAGGCTTTCATTAAATTTACAGCTGTTAAGTTTTCTGTAATCATTTCCATCTCATTTCCACAGCATGATAATTTTGCTGTCTCATTTGCCTCTTGTACTTCTACTTCACATCCACATGTATTACATTTATAAGTTTGATATTGTTTCATTTTTTAATCCTATTTATTTTATAGAGGATAATTTTTATCCTTTGGAGAATTATAATAGAATTAAACTTAAAGGAAAATTATTATCTTTTAATAAAAATATGTTATAATACTGATAATAAAGATTAGTTAGTATAGATTAATTAATTTTTATATTAAGGTGAAAATAAATAAATTATATAGTATTATTTCACGAAAGGAAGAATACAATGACAAATTATACAGTTTTATTAAAGAATTATGATTTGAAAGTAACACCTCAAAGAGTTGCTATTGTCGAGGAACTTTACTTAAATGGTCATATGAATATTGACGATTTATATCAAAAGTTGCTTGCAAAGTTTCCTTCTATTTCACTTGCAACAATATACAAAAATATTAATGCAATGGTGGAAAAGGTTTTTCTTTCAGAAGTAAAAATACCAAATGCTAAATCAGTTTTTGAATTAGTAAAAGAAGAGCATGCACATTTAGTATGTTCAAATTGTGGTAATATTGAAGATATGATGTTAGATATATCAAGCGTTCTAAAGGAAGTTACTTCAAAAAGTCAATTTAAAATTGAGTCTACAAATTTAGTTTTATCTGGACTTTGTTCAAATTGTAATAAATAAAAAATATTAAAGTCTAGCTTTTAAGCTAGACTATTTTGTACTACTAAAGCTAAAATTACCATCAAAGCAATTCCCGCAGATTTATTATAAAGTCTATTAGCAGTTATAAACACTAACATTAATGATGCAATAAATGCAGCTGCTATATCAAAGAAGTTTGCGTGAAGATCTACATTTAATGGATTTATTAAAGCAGATACACCTAATACCATTGTAAAGTTTGCAACATTTGATCCAATAATATTACCAATTGCTAAATCTGTATTATTATTCATTGCTGCTTTAATTGAAATAGTAAGCTCAGGTAATGATGTACCAAATGCAATCAAGAATAAGCCAATAACCCATTCAGAAATTCCAAAACTTCTAGCTATATTTGATGCACTATCAATTGCAAAATCAGCACCAGCTACAACAAATACAAAACCAATTGCTAATAAGGCAGCTGTTTTACCCCATGCAAATTTTTCTTTTGCTAACTCTTCATCTATTTCTTCAATAGCATTATCAGAGATTAAGAACATTAAATATCCAGCCATTAGTGCTAAAAATAATATACCATCAACAAAGTTGATTTTTCCATCTATTCCCATTAATACAAATGCTAAAATTGGGAATAAAGACCATGCTGAATCTTTTGCAAATAAATCTCTTGATGGATTTATTTTTTTTGCTATTAAGAATACAACTCCTAAAACCATGGAGATATTAAAAATAGTACTTCCAATTACATTGGCAACTGCAATATCTGCGCTTCCCTTCATTGAAGCTGACATTGAAACCGCCATTTCAGGTAATGAAGTACCAAGTGCTACAAGTGTTGCTCCAATTACAAAACTTGAAATATTGTAATGCAATGCAATTTTTTCACTTTGTTCTATAATAAAATCAGCACCATAAATTAGTGCTGCCATAGAGATTACAAATATAAATATATCCATTTTATGAATTCCTTACTATTAAGCTATTTGGTAAATGAAATTGTTTGATTAACTCTTCTTCTTTTTCTCTATGTTCACCTGAATCAATCTCATGATCAAAACCTAGTAAATGTAAAAGACCATGAATAAATAGAAGTGAAAACTCTTCATGGGATGTATGTCCATATTCTTTGGCTTTATCTTCTACAAAATCTAAAGAAATAACAATAGAACCTAAAGGCATATTAGACATATCAAATTCTAAAGGAAAGCTAAGAACATCTGTTGCTTTATTTATGTTTCTATGCTCTTTGTTTAATTCTTGAATTTCATCATTATTAACAATAATTAATTCAATATCTTTAGATGTTAAAGAAGTAGTAATATCTTCAAGTAAAGAAGTATTTAAATCAAATGAAGTATTATTTTCTATATCAATCATAATTTACCTTTTTATTTTCGCGAGTATATCAAACTTTTGCAAATTAAAAGTTTAATTATAATAAAGTTATATCTTAAAAAATTAATATAAGGACTTAATATGGCTTTAGAAATTGGAATAGAAGATAGTATTGACTTTAAAGTAAAAAATAGTGACTTAGCGAGCAATTTAAATATTTCAAAAGATGATGGTTTCCCTGATGTTTTTGCAACTGCAAGAATGGTTGCATTAATGGAATGTTCGGCTGCAAAAATATTAATACCTTTACTAAAAGAAGGTGAACTTTCAGTTGGTGTTGGTGTAAATATAACTCACTTAGCTCCTACACTTGAAGGTGATACAGCAATTTCAACTGCAAGGTTTGATGGTATGGAAGGTAAACTTTTTAAGTTTTCAATTGAAGTTGTTGATTCTGCTGGAAAAATAGGAACAGGAACTCATACAAGAGCTATTGTTTCAACTGAAAGATTAATGTCAGGTGCTAAAAAAAGAGTTGCTAAGTAAGGCTTTATAACTCTAAATACCTTAATGAATAGAACTATTTTAAAATAGTTCTATCATTTTTGATACTTCATCTACAGGGAAAGTTTTTAGATTTAGTTTCATGTTTGGTTTTTGAGCAATTACTGCTTTTTGAATTCCTTGTGCTTGTGCTTCTTTTAGTCTCATATCTATTGAAAATACATCTTTTATTTCACCAGTTAATGAAACTTCTCCAATAAATACAGACTCTTTTGAAATAGGTCTATCTCTAAAAGAAGAAATAATAGCAGCAACCACAGCTAAATCAGCAGAACTTTCTTTGATTTTGATACCACCAGATATATTTACAAAAACATCATAGTGATTTAAAGGTAAATCTATCTTCTTTTCTAGTAAGGCTAAAAGCATATTTAATCTTGCTCCATCAAATCCTGTAGCACTTCGTTTGGGATTTGGATTTGTGCTTTCTGTTACAAGTGCTTGAACTTCTAGGATTAAAGCACGACTTCCTTCCATTACAATTGTAAGGGCTGAACCACTTTGTGCTTTTGACTTATCAAAGAATTTTGAAGTAATATCTTTTGCACTTACTAATCCTTCATTTGTCATCTCAAAAATACCAATTTCAGATGTTGAACCAAATCTATTTTTAAAACCTCTAAGCATTCGTAATTCTTTACTTGATTCACCTTCAAAATATAAAACTGTATCAACCATATGTTCTAAAACTCTTGGACCTGCAATACTTCCATCTTTTGTAATATGTCCAATAATAAACATAGCAATATTTGATTCTTTGGCTTTTCTCATAAGCTCAAAAGTAATCTCTCTTACTTGAGAAACGCTCCCTGGAGCAGATGTAAGATTTGAAGAGTAAATAGTTTGAATAGAATCAATAATAACTACTTCATAATTTACTCTTAAAAGTTCATCTTGTATCTCTTCTAGTTTTATTTCACTTAATAAATATACGTCATCATGATTTGCTTCAAGTCTATTTGCTCTTAGTTTTATCTGTCCAGCACTCTCTTCACCTGATACATAAAGTACTTTTTTACCACTTGCAGCTATTGAACCTGCTACTTTTAAAAGTAGTGTTGATTTCCCAACACCTGGACTTCCTCCAATTAAAGTAAGACTTCCTGGAACAATTCCTCCACCTAAAACTAAGTCAAACTCATCATTGTTAGAAGAGAATCTAACAACATCATCTTGTTGAATTTGAGTAATTGGTACTGCTTTTGTATCTGTATTTATAACTTTTGAAGTTTGTTTAAGTACTTCTTGCTGGTCTTGGTTTAACTCAACAAATGAATCCCATGAGCCACAGTTTGGACACTTTCCTAGCCATTTTGTAGCTTGCTCTCCACAGTGTTGACACTCAAATAGTGATGTTTTTTTCTTTGCCATTTTTATTCCTTAAAAATCTAGAGGAGATTTTATATCATTTTTGTTTAATTCTTTTACTACATGCGTGTATATCTAAGATAAATTCCATTTATATGTAAAATAATTTGTTTAACTTCTTCAATACTTAAAACTACCGGAATGTGTTTTTTTTCTTTTCCTTTTAAAGCTTGAATATTTCAATTTTCCCCATTTCTTTAGGATGTTTTTTATTATAATAAATTATATATCGTTTAATCCATCCTATATAAACTTGTTCAGTTCTAATACTATAATGTTTCATTCTTATTGTATCTCTCACAATATCTAATAGTTTTTTAGCCATTTTCTCTCCAATAATAGTATAAATATCAATTAAACAAAAGTACTAAAATGACCGATTCATCCTAAAAATTGATGATAGTAGGACATAATAGACTAATTAGCTAGTTATATCGTGAAGAAATGGTCATTAAAATAATATCTAATATATTAATAAAGCTATAAAAGTATGTCAATATGTAATTCTTTTTTTAGTAATCCCTAGGAATAGGCTTTTAGATATATAAATTATGATTGAAGCAAAAAGTTATTAAATAATGTATTTTAAGTCATATAGGACTATAATGTCCTACTAATAAATAGTTATCCATACAATATAAGGACCGTAATAAAGAGATGAAAAAAACTATACTAGCTCTTAACCATAAAGAAGCAAGACAATTCCTTTTAAAAAATGAAAGTTACTGTAATATTGATTTACCTCCATATTTAAACTTCACTATATTATTAACTGAGTTATCAAAGAAATTAGGTAGTAGAAATTTAAATGAATTTAAAAAACTTCTACCCACAACAGAACAAAATGGAGCTGGTAATAAAAGGTTCCAACCATCTGACTTTGAATATGTAAATTATAAACTATTGCATAATAAAAATGGAAAATTTGATTGGAGACCATTTGAACTAATCAATCCTATGTTATATGTTTCTTTGGTGCATAAAATGACAGAATCAGATAATTGGGAAAAAATAACAAAGAGATTTTTACATGTTAAAAGAAGAAGTTGTGTAGAGTGTATTAGTCTCCCTGTTGTTTCAGAGAATAAAAATTCTGATGTAAAAGAGCAAGTTTTAAAGTGGTGGGACGGAATAGAACAAAAGTCATTAAAACTTAGTCTTGACTTTAAATACCTTCATCACACTGACATTACAGACTGCTATGGCTCAATTTATACTCACTCTATACCATGGGCTATTCATTCAAAAAAAGTTTCTAAAAGCAAAAAAAATAGGAATAATAACAATCTTGTTGGAAACAACATTGACACTCACATTCAAGCTATGTCCTATGGGCAAACAAATGGTATTCCTCAAGGTAGTGCTTTAACAGATTTTATTGCTGAAATAGTTTTAAACTATGCAGATTTATTGCTTAGTCAAAAGCTTACAAACATAAATTCAAGTGACTTTAAAATACTACGATACAGAGATGACTATAGAATTTTTACAAATAACCCTACATTAGCAGAATCTATAATTAAACATTTAACAGAAGTTCTTATAAATCTTGGGTTAAAATTACACCCTCACAAAACAACTAGCTCAACAAATATTATTAACAGTTCTATCAAAGAAGATAAGTTAGATTGGTTATTATATAAAGATAATAGTTCTAATAGTATTCAAAAACAATTATTAGTTATTCATAATTTTTCAAATAAATACCCAAATTCTGGTACATTAACAAAGCAGTTACAAGAGATATCATCTAACATTACAAAAAAATCACAATTCAAGATTCTAAAACTATTAAAAAGTTTTATTTATACAGCAACTCACTGTGTCATGTGCTTAAAAGATTTTGACTACCACTACAAAAGGTGTATAAAACCAATAGTTAGAAAAAGGAAAAATTTTATCAGAAATGAAAATATTGAAGTATTAATAAGTATTATTGTAGATATTGCTTATCATAATCCAAGAACATACTCAATATCAAATATAATATAAAGTAAGCTGTTTAATCTGATTGATGATGAAGATGAAGCAAAAAAAATAATTGAAAAAGTCATTAAAAAATTCAAAACTATCCCTAATACAGGACATATGCAAATTTGGTTACAAAGGGCTATTATAAAAACTGGATATACTGATTTAGTATTTTGTGAAAAAATTTGTAATTTAGTAAATGGAGATAGTATCTTCTTATGGAATAATGATTGGCTTAACGAAGAAGTTATGGAACTTTTTAATCAAAACTCAATTTTAGATGATGACTCACTCAATAATATAAGTCCAATTATTAAAGATGATGAAGTGCTTATGTTTAATGGGCTATATGGATAACAAGAACGAGGAGACCAATAAATGTTATACACAGAAAGGTGAACATGAAAAAAGATATTGACTTTGATGTTTCTGCTACATATAATTTTATAGATACAATAAAAGAAATATCCAAGATTAAAGAGATAGATATTTCAATAGTTATAGAAGCAATAAAATATACAGAGTTAAAAAAGCAATCTGATTCAACAATACATAGTCAATATAGAATATCATCAGATTTACAACAAAGCATTAGAATTGGTTTTAATGAAATGGAAAAGGTTTTAAAACAAATGACAAATACAATATATAATACTAATAATATCAACAATAATGATATCCCAATAAAAACAGCAATTGATGAGATAAGACAAAAAAGATTTTTATTTCTTAAAAGTATTTATGATAAATCTAATGCAAGTAGTTCTACCTTTGTAAGTAAACTAGATATTATGTCAATGTCAAATATTAATGATCAAGATGCACAAGAAATTATACAATATTTAAATAATGAGGGATTAATACATAATCTTTCAATAGATAAGCAGATGATGATTTCTCATCAAGGAATAAAAGAAATTGAAGATTCTTTAACAAAACCTACAATTGCAACATCACATTTCCCAGCACAAAATATTTACAATACGATAAATATAGAAAACATGGAGAACTCTCAATTACAACAATCTTCAAATAACAGTACTCAAAATGCTACATTTAATATTAATGATAAAGAATTATTTGATAAGTTTATTAAACAAATAAAAACAGAATTACCAAATTTAAATTTAAGTAGTGAAGACAAATCTGAAATAAATTCAGATATAACAACTATTGAAACTCAAATTTCATCAAGTCGTCCCAAAATAAATATATTAAAAGAATCAATAAAATCTATACAAAATATTTTAGAAGGAGTTGCTAGTAGCGTAATTACAGACCAACTTTTATTAAGTATTCCTATAATATTGAGTACTTTAGGATAAAGTGTATAACAAAACCTAGGAGGATAAACAAGTGACCCATCGAATTTTTAAGCCTCTAAAAGTTAAATTAGAATAATTATAAAAAGAAGTCAGCAAATACTCTGAGGGTCATTGTTTCTCAAGTCAAACGTTATACAAATAATATTTATGATTAAAATTAAGGAAACTTTCTTATGGAAATAAAAGAACTGTACAATAATTCTCTTAAAATTGAATCTGATGAAATAAGAGCAAAAGAATTTAATGATTTAGAGATTCACTTTGAAAATATTTTAAATAAAGAGAATTTAAATCATCTAAATATTTCTATTTACATTGACAAAATGCAAACAAAAGTAAAAAGACGTAATGCACATGCCGAGATGCTGGAAAATGATTCCTATGAAATTGTATTTTGCCCACAACTACTAACGGTAATAGAGGGACTAAGCATAGAATTAACAAATAAATACAAAGAATATTTTACTGAGATTGATAAAAAAAGATTTTATGATAAAAACAATAGGAATAAACTACAGGGTTATATTTATAAGTACTTTATCAATCATATTTTTTATCATGAACTTTTTCATATTATAAGGGGACATTTAAAATATTTATATAATACTAAGTCATTAAATATAATTTTAGAATTTGAAGAAAGTAATAAAAAAATTCTTGACAATTTATATCTTGAAGTAGATGCTGATAAATATGCTTCTATCAATAGTGTATTAGGAAGTTTTAATATCTTAGAAATATACGAAAATTAGGTTTTAATTTTAATGAAATATTTTATATTATATTTATATCAATGACTGAACTATTTTATACTTTCCATTTACTAAATAATGAACCATTAATAAGAAAAGGTCATCCTATATTATTTGATAGGGTTACATTATTTAATCATCATTTTATGGAAATATTAAATCAAGATAAAATAAGAAATATTTTTGAAGCATCAAATATTAACTATACTGAGATTAATAGATTAAATGAATTGTCTACAGCAATATTTACAAAAAAATATAAACTGGAAGATTTATTTTATAGCTGTGATGTTCTTACTGTGTTAAAAGGATATGATAGTTTTAGAATAAATGCAAAATTAGATTCGTATTCATATAATATAGAATAATAGGAATTCATACTTAACATGTATAACAAAACACAGGAAAAAACAAGTAACCCATCGATTTTTAAAGGCTCGAAGAGCTATCATTTAGTGGTTATAAAAAAGACTAAACGAACTGATTGAGGGTTACTTGTTTTTCAGTTCGGTCGTTATCATCAGTAAAGATATTATTATCTTTATTGAAATAATGGTTTAAATCACTTTTGGGTAAAATTCCTCATGGAAAAATTAAATATCATTGAAGTACCTTTATATAAATATGAATCAATTGAACCTTTAGGAACGAAGCGTAAATTTTGGTTTCTTGATGACAATGATAATTTAAAAAAATTGTTTAAAATTGGAAGACCAAATACCGGAGAAAATTGGGTTGAAGTTGTAGTCGTAGAACTATGTAATCTATTGAATATTCCTCATGCAAAATATGAATTTGCAATATGGAATGAAAAAGAAGGTACGATTACACCTAGTTTTGTTCCAAAAGACCATAGACTTATACATGGAAATGAACTTTTAGCTAAAACATATAAATTGTTAGATAAAAACATTAGTTATCCAATGGAAAAGAATGAAGATAACAAAAGTTATAAAATACGAGAGTATAAATTAAAGCTTGTACTTGCAATCATGAAAGCAGAATTTTTAAAATTACCTATTAATTATCAGAATACTAAACTGTCTAAACCCATTGATGTATTTATAGGGTATATAATGCTTGATTGTTTGATATCTAATCAAGATAGGCATCATGAAAATTGGAGTTGGATAATTTCGCCATCTAAAGAAGTTTTTTTATCTCCTACATATGACCATGCATCTGGTCTTGGGTGTAGAGAAAGTGATGAAGAAAAAATTGAAAGATTAAAAACAAAAGACAAAGGTCGAATGGTTAAACATTTTGTTACAAGAGCCAAAACACCTTTTTTCGATAATAAAGACAAAAACTTAAAAACAATAGAAGCATTTAAGCTTTGCGCAGATTCTAATAAAGATACGGCAATATATTGGTTAAACAAATTAGAAAATTTAGATATAACTAAAGTAGAAGTAATTTTTAAAAAAATTCCAGAAGACTTAATAAGTGAGATATCTATAGAATTTGCATTAAAGATTTTAGAAGAAAATAAAAAAAGATTATTAGAAATAAAAGAGGCATTATTAAAATGATTACTAAATTAATTTTAGCATGGAAAAACCCTGAAAGTAGACAATGGACTCCAATAGGTTGTTTAGAATATAAAGATAATATGTATTACTTTAATTATACTAATGGAGCAAAAATTACAAATTTTCAACCTTTTGGTCAAATGGATGAATTAAAAAATACATACAGTTCAAAAAACTTATTTCCTATTTTTAAAAATAGATTATTAGCTAAATCAAGACCAGAGTATGAAGATTATATTAAATGGTTAGATATTGATGAAAATCAAAATGAACTAATTGAATTGTCACGAAGTCGAGGAATTCGAGCAACGGATGAACTACAATTATTTCCTATTCCTAAAAAAAATGATAGTGGTGACTATGAAGTATTATTCTTTTCACATGGAATTAGTCATATAGCAGAACATTATGTTCAAAGACTATCCAAGTTAAAGGGGAAGGATAAGTTATTAATTTTAAAAGATGTACAAAATGAGTTTGATCCTTTGGCATTGGCATTAAGAACACAAGATGACCCAGTTGAATTGTTAGGCTATTGTCCATCATTTTTTGTTAAAGATTTTTATAAACTAATGGAACTTAATGGGGATAAAAATGTAAGCATAACTATTAAAAAAGTAAATCTTGATGCTCCATTACAATTAAAGTTGTTATGCAGATTTTCTACAAAATGGGCTAATGGGTTTGAACCTTTTAGCAGTGAAGAATTTAGACCATTCAAGTAAGATGATAACAAATTGTAGAAATTAAACAAGGCTATACTAACAAAACACTGAGCTTTTATCTTCTAAAGTTAGTTAATTAGAAGATAAAACTTTTACTGAGAAATATCGCCTTGTCACTTAATTCAACCGCTATATCTAGTATCACCAAATTTTATACTAATGAGTCTTTGCTATCTATGATAACAAGTACAGATATTTGTAGTTCATATATTTACTTCTTAAATAGGGAATACCATTAAAAATTATTGTATAATGTATCCAAAAATAAAACTTTATTAAAATATGAAAGATTACTCTTTATGTCTCACATTCACAGAAAAAGAAATAAAAATTTAGGTGTTTTAGAACTAGTTGCCATTGCCTTAGGTGGAATGGTTGGTGGTGGAATTTTCACTGTATTAGGTATATCTGTATCAATGATTGGGGTTTATACTCCATTAGCTTTTATAGTAGGTGGTTCTTTAGCTTTTCTTGCTGTTTATTCATATATTAAATTAGCAGTTTATTACCAAGATGAAGGTGCTACATATTCTTTTTTCAAAAGAACCTTTCCGAACTCTTCTTTAGCCGCTTCACTTATTGGATGGTGGGTTATATTTGGATACATAAGTACTTTGTCTTTATATGCTTATACTTTTTCTTCTTATGCAATAAGTGCTTTTGATTTTGCTGATAATGAGATGATACGAAAAATGGTCGCAGGTCTTATCATTCTAACTTTTACATTGATTAATGTATGGAGTGTTAAAGGGATGGGAAAACTTGAAGATATTATGGTTTACACTAAACTTATAATATTAGCAGTAATTTCATTTGTTTTAATAAACAATTCAAATACTACAATTCCTGTTTTAATACAAAACAATGATGAAGTAAGTATTCTTTCAATTTTAATAGTTGCTTCATTAACTTTTGTAGCCTTTGAAGGGTTCCAGCTTGTAATAAATGCAGTTAATGAAATGGAAAAACCTCAAATCAATATTCCAAAATCAATATACATTTCTTTAATTTTAGCAATATTTATATATTTTACACTTTCATATGGAGCAATAGTTTCTATACCTTTTGATTTAATAATTCAAAATGAAGAATATGCTTTAGCATCAGGAGCTGAAAAAATATTAGGACATTGGGGAACTGATTTAGTTATACTTGGAGCTTTATTAGCAACTTGTAGTGCTATTAGTGGTACACTTTTTGGTGCATCAAGACAAATGTCTGTAATTGCAAGAGATGGGTATTTCCCTCAGTTTTTAACAAAAAGAAAAAAAAATATTCCTTATATGGCAATTATTACTATGGCTTTATTTTCTTTTGTGTTAATACTACTTGGAGATTTAAAAGTTATCTTAGAGTTTAGTAGTGTTACTTTTTTATTAGTTTCACTTCTTATGGCTTATGCAAATTTTAAAATATATAAAAAGACTTCATCTTCTTTGTTTATTACTATATTAGCTATTTTGGGATTATTACTTGGAATGATACTGATTTTATATTATGAGTATACTACACAAGTAGAGCAGCTTTATTTTATTGGTGGATTATATATAGTTCTTACACTAGGTGCATTTCTTTATTCAATAAGAAAGAAAAATACTTAGTTTTTATCTTTAGGAGTAAATATGAAAATAATAAGTTTTTTTATTGTAATGATTTTTTTAATTGGTTGTGGTGGTGGAAGTGGAAATGGGAATGTGACTTCTTTGAATACAAAAATATTTGATTCATCCCTATCTCCTATTACTAATGGAACTTGGTATAAACCTAAGACAAATACATCCTGGAATCTACAGCTTCAAGGTACTATAAATACATCTTATAATGTTGAAATATATGATATTGATTTGTTTGATTCTAGTGAAGCTTTA
>Ga0193954_1000109_pt1 | contig 46522 bp, 41 predicted proteins | sample BB_5_MG_FD_140340 | JGI IMG/M metagenome (GOLD analysis project Ga0193954, IMG submission 140340) | Microbial mat bacterial communities from the Broadkill River, Lewes, Delaware, United States - BB_5_MG | ecosystem: Environmental > Aquatic > Freshwater > River > Microbial mats | place: USA...
CACTCCCGAAAGAACTGGATTTTGAATCCAGCGCGTCTACCAGTTCCGCCATCGAGGCTATTGTGAATTGGAGTGCAAATTTATAATTTTTTTTCATCAAAACCTTAAAAAAAACACGAAGTTGTTTAATTACTGTATAATTAATTTTAAATTTGCGCACTACAAACAACAACACAATTAAAAATGGGGAACAATCAACTAGCACCAAAAATTTTTGCATGCAGACAAAGCAGAAATTTAGCACAAAAAATTGCTGATTCTTATGGTCTGGAACTAGGAAATGTTAAAATTTCACAATTTAGCGATGGCGAATTTCAACCTGCTCTGGTAGATTCAGTTAGAGGAAGACGTATATTTGTTGTAGGGTCTACATTTCCAAAATCAGACAATTTAATGGAAATGCTTTTAATATTAGATGCTGCGAAACGAGCATCTGCTCGTCATATTACCGCTGTTATTCCATATTTTGGTTGGGCTAGACAAGACCGTAAAGACCAACCTAGAGTTGCAATTGGAGCAAAACTAGTTGCTAATTTACTTCAAGCAGCTGGTGCTACAAGAATTATGACCATGGATTTACACGCAGATCAAATTCAAGGTTTCTTTGAAAAACCTGTAGATCATTTATATGCTTCTACTATATTTTTACCTTATGTAAAACAATTAAATTTAAAAAATATTACCATTGCTTCACCAGATATGGGAGGTTCTAAACGCGCTTATGCATATTCAAAATATTTAGAAAGCGAAGTAGTAATTTGTTACAAACAACGCTTAGAAGCCAATGTTATAGACACCATGGAGTTAATTGGCGAAGTTAAAGGTAGAAATGTAATTTTAGTTGATGATATGATAGACACTGGAGGTACACTAACAAAAGCAGCAGATTTAATGATGGAAAAAGGAGCTATAAGTGTACGCGCAATATGTACACACCCAATATTATCTGGAAATGCTTACGAGAAATTAGAAAACTCTAAACTATTAGAGCTTATTGTTTCTGACACAATTCCTTTAAAAAGAGAGAGTTCTAAAATAAAAGTTGTATCTTGCGCGCCTTTGTTCGCAGATGTAATGCATAAAGTGCAAGATAATACATCTATAAGCGGTCAATTTTTAATGTAAATAATTAATAAATATAAATAAATGAAATCAATTACAATCACAGGATCTAAAAGAGAAAGCGTAGGTAAAGTATCGACTAAAGCCTTACGTAATGCTGGAAAGGTACCTTGCGTATTATACGGAGGGGATAAGCCATTACACTTTTCAGCTGACGAAGTATCGTTCAAAAATTTAGTGTACACGGCTAACGTATATACAGCAATGATTGAATTAGATGGTACTAGTTACCATGCTATATTACAAGATATTCAGTTTCACCCAGTATCTGACAAAATTTTACACATTGATTTTTACCAATTGTTTGATGACAAAATGGTAACAATGAATATTCCAGTAAGATTAGTTGGAACTTCTCCAGGTGTAATTAATGGTGGTTCTTTACGTTTTGCGATGCGTAAATTAAGTGTAAGAGCTTTACCAGCAGATTTACCAGACTTTATAAATGCTGATATTTCTAAATTAAAAATTGGACATAAATTATTTGTAACGGAATTGGAAAATGAAAAATTTACAATTTTACACCCAGATAACACAGTAGTTGTTCAAGTTAGAACAGCGCGTAGTGCTGTAATGACAGAAGATGAGGATGAAGAAGGTGAAGAAGGTGAAGAAGGAGCAACTGAAGAAAATGCGGCTGAGTAAGCTAACTTTTTAGTAAATAATTTAAAAGCGTTGCATTTGCAACGCTTTTTCTTTTTATTACATTTGTTTTATGAATATTTTAAAAAAAATATCATTAATTTTCTCATCAGAAAAGAAAGAATCTACAGAAGAACTTATGAAAAAATTCTTAGTTGTTGGCTTAGGAAATATTGGTGCTAAATACGATGAAACACGTCATAATATTGGATTTAAAATCTTAGATGCCTTAGCACAATCTCAAGAAATTACTTTTGAAAGTGAAAAATTAGGTGCTATTTCTAAATTTAGATTTAAAGGAAGAACATTTATTTTATTAAAACCTTCAACTTATATGAATTTAAGTGGAAAAGCTGTAAAATATTGGCTTACAAAAGAAAACATTCCACTTGAAAACTTACTAGTTATTTGCGATGACTTAAACCTAAATTTTGGCGCAATTCGCCTAAAAGCAAAAGGAAGTGATGGTGGGCATAACGGATTAAAAGACATTCAAAATACCTTACAAACGCAACAATATGCACGTTTCAGATTTGGTGTTGGAGATGCGTTTTCGAAAGGACGGCAAGTTGATTATGTTCTAGGAACCTGGAGTAAAGATGAAGACAAGCAACTTCCGGAACGTCTAGAAAAATCTTGCGAATTGATTAAATCTTTTGGAACAGCTGGTTTAAATAATACAATGAATGCTTTTAACGGGACTTAAAAATATCCAAAAAATTATTCCTAATTAAAATTAAAAATCCTTATTAATGGATAGCAATCTAATGCAAATTATACAAACAATTTACAACAGTTGTGCTTTTGAAATATCACATTTTAAACTTGAACAGGAAAGTAAAAAATATGATGCTTGCCGATTTAAATTAAATGGGCTAAACATTATTAGTAGAAGTGCGCAAATAACCCCAAAAAAGATAGGTCAATTTGTTACATGTTGGAAAAGAATAGACAAAGAACCTATTAAACCTTTTGAAGAAAAAGACCTTTTTGATTTTTATGTTGTGAATGTACAAACAGAAAACAATATTGGACAATTTGTTTTTCCTAAATCTGTACTTATTGAAAAAGGTATCGTTTCAACGGATAAAAAAGAAGGGAAAAGAGCATTCCGAGTGTATCCAAATTGGGACATTCCAGAAAACAAACAAGCCAAACGATCTCAAAAATGGCAATTAAACTATTTCTATGAAATTAATAATTCAACAAACTTTAAAAACGTTGCTGAATTTTACAAACCTTAATAACTGTCCAAAAATCCTAACTTACCAAAACGTTTACCACTAATTATCACTAGCAAACCATTCTGCGTGTGAAGTAGCTGTTTCTTGTAATTTTAAAGAATGAAGTTTAATTGTTTCTGGTAATCTATCTTTTATTTTTTTAGCAAAATCAATTAACATCATTTCACTTGTAGGCTGATAATCTACTAAAATAACACTATGTCCTCTTTTTTCAAGTTCATTTGCTAACTCTACATGAGGTGTGTTCTTATTAAAAACGGTTGCATGGTCGAATTTATCAACAATTTCGGAAAGTACTATTTTTTTTAAATCTCCAAAATCAATTACCATTCCCAGTTTTACATTAGAAGTATTACTAATTGGTTCTCCAATTACTGTTACAGATAGTTTATAACTATGTCCGTGTACATTTTTACATTTACCATCGTAGCCATATAATGCATGTCCGGTTTCAAAATCAAATTGTTTGGTAATTCTAATTTTACTCATTTTTATATTCCTGTATTAATCGTCTAAATCTTTTCTGTTTTTTGCTTTATAGTATACAAAATACGCCAATGCAACAAGTAAAACAAAAGGCAGATAAGTTCCTATAACTACACCAATTTCGTAACCTTTATCTGGTGCATTTTTTAATTTTTCTTCAATATCAACTTGCTGAATTAAAAAAAGTATGGTTGCTAATGTCATTATTTTTTAAATTTTTGAAGTGCCTTTTTTGTAAAATCAGAAAGTACTAAATTTCCACTTATTGCTGCACGTTCATCTAGTAAAATATCCCAATTTTCAGTGCCTTGCCACATTACCTTTTTCATTTCTTCTAGAGCACTTGGATTATAGGCGGCTAATTTTAAAGCTAAATTATTAACTTCATTATCTAATTCATATATAGTTTCAAAAACTTTTGCAAACAATCCTTTTTCTTTTGCCCAATAAGCATTTTGCCAACTTGTAGCATCTAAAGTTAGTTCACTTAGTGCTGCTGTTCCTATTTTTCGTTCTACAGCTGGTGCTATTACAAATGGACCAATACCTATTGTAAATTCAGATAATTTAACAGCTGCTTGTTCTGTTGCATAACAATAATCGCACGCTGCAGCTAAACCAACACCACCACCAACAGCTTTACCTTGAATGCGTCCAATTATTAATTTTGAACATTTTCGCATCGCGTTTAATACGTTGGCAAATCCTAAAAAGAATTTTTTTCCTTCTTCAAAATTAGTAATTGCAGCCAATTCATCAAATGAAGCTCCTGCACAAAATGCTTTGTCTTTTTCACTTTTTAAAATAATTACATGTACTTCGTTATTTAAACTTAATTTGTTAAATGCAGTTGCTAAACGGTCTAACAATTCACTTGGAAACGAATTACTTGCCTGATGGTAAAACTCAACAGTAGCAATATTGTTTTGAATATGTATATATAAACTTCCGATACTCATAGTGCCCAAAGTTACGTGTTTTTATGTAAATATTTTCGTCTAAATTTAACAACTAGTATTCCAGACCTTAATAACATCCATACTGTAAATGCAATCCAAATAGCATACAACTTTAAATTAAAGTAATCTCCAATTAATAAAGTTGGTATAAATCCAAAAAAAGTAGCTACTAAAAGTAAGTTTCTAAGCGTTACAGCTTCTGCCAAACCTTTAAAAATACCATCAAAAACAAAAGCCACCGCATTTATTGGTTGCATTAAAAGTACAATCCAAAAAATATTATAAAATGCTTCTAAAACTTCTTGCTCCTTTGTAAAGAGTGTTCCAATTTGAGCGTAAAATATACCACAAAAAACAGCTAATATAAGAGCCACTATAATTGAATATTTACTCAGTCTTCCACTCAATTCCCATAATTTCGGATAGTTTTTTTCTCCTAATAGTTTTCCTGAGACTATATTACCAACACTTGCATAACCATCAATAAAAAATGCGAAAAACAACCAAATTTGAAATGCAATAGTCTGCGCTGCAATATAATTATTTCCATATTTTGTAGCATACGAATTTGCTAAATACAAGGCAATATTTAATGCTACTGCTCTAATTACTAGGTTAAAACTAATTGAAAGTAAATTTTTAATTTCCTTATTAAAAGGAAATCTCAATTTATAACTAAATGGTGTCTTTTTTAATAATAAAATAATTGCTAATAGCGCCATTACAGCTTGTGCTATAACACTTGCCCAAGCAGCACCTGCTACATTCATTGGCTCAATAAAACCAGCTACTCCATAAACCAAAACTACGTCTAAAATAACATTTAATACTGCACCTGTTATACTTATTATCATTGGCCAATAAGTATTCTGTAAGCCTCTAAAAACTCCAAAAGCGGAAAACACAAAAAGAGTGAGAGGAAATCCAATGGCCCGAATTTTATAGTAATCTACAGCATAATTCAAAATTAAGCCTTCTGCATTATACAATTGAAAAATTTGATTGACAAAAAATAATGTAACTATATAAATAACAATACTTAAACTTAAGTTTATGGCAATAATTTGCGCAGGTAATGTTGCTATTTCATCTAACTTTTTGGCGCCTAAATATTTACCAACTATTGCTGAAATTGCCGATCTGGTTTGTGCTAAAATCCATATTAATGCTGAAATAAAAGAACCAGCAATACCAACCGCCGCCAATGCTTCTGTGGCATTAAAATTAATATTACCAACAATTGCAGTATCTGTTATTGATAATAATGGCTCTGCAATTCCTGAAATTATTGCTGGAATTGCTAATTTATTAATACCCTTAAAAGTGATGTTAGATTCTTTATACATTTAAAATTTTCTCGTAACAATAAAACGGGTGCGAACTCTGATTTGGAAAAAATATCGCTTCTAATTTAACATAGCCACATTTTTGATAAAATTTTTGATTTCTATTATTTTGACTAAATGTGTCTAAACGGATTGAATTATAACTGTTATCTGAAGCATAATTTTCGGCAAAACTCATTAATTTTTGCGCATATCCTTTTCCTTGATATTTTGGATGTACAGCCAATCGATGAACATATAAATTATTCCTATTTTCTGTTAACCATTTTACTGATTTATACTCTATATCTTCAATTTTTGTAAGTACAATTATGCCAATAAAAGTATTCTTTTCCATCAATTTCCATAACTGTTGAAGCTCAATATCTTTAAGTAATATTTCTTTTGAAGGATATGCATCATTCCATTGAAAAATACCATTTTTAACCATTTCATTAGCGCAACTTTTTGTAATCAAATGGCAGGCTTCTAAATCGCTATATGATGCTTTTTCGATAGTCATTATTTTTGTAAAATAAAAGCTACACTATGTTTAACAACTCGGACTAAATGAACTGGCATTTTTAAATCTTTCCAAGGCTGAGAACATCCTAACGGATGGTTCATTTCTTCAATAAAAACAAGTGTACTTTCTGGGTTCCAACTATGTAAATTTTCAGCTTCAATTGGCAAAACTACTTCATCTTTTTTTCCTTGTACAATTAAATGTGGAATGGTTAATTTTTGAACAGCATTTTTTATTGTTAAACGCGCCTCATTTTCTTTAAAATTAGTATAAAACTGAAAATAATGTGGCATTTTTTGTTTTGTTCTGGCATTTTCTATGTGCGAAACGCCTGCTTTTTTCCAATATTGTAACTTTTCACCTTTAGGAAAACGTGCTCCAAAATCGGAAACTCCTGCCCAAGAAATTACTTTAGAAATCTTTTTATTTTCTGAAGCCTTTATGGTTACAATTCCACCACCTCTTGAATGTCCGATTAGCGTAATATTGGTTAAGTCAATTTCATCTTTATATTTATAATTATTTGTTAACCAATTTATTACATCTTCCAAATCATTTAACTCTGTTATAAAATTATTATGTCCGAAGGCTTCTAAATCTGGAAAGTCAATTGGATTTTCAACAGTACCACCATTATGAGAGAAATTAAATTTTAAAAAAAACAAATTACTCTTTAAAAACTCAGCTGCTACTAAATTCCAAGCTCCCCAATCTTTAAATCCTTTATAGCCGTGGCAAAAAATAACAACTGGTTTTTTATTATTATTTTTGGTGTAAAACACATCGGTTAAAATTGGTTTACTATGGTGAGTACTCTTAACTTGTATATTTAATTCTGTAGTCATTATTTTAGTTTAAAATGGTAAATCTTCTTTTTGAATAAATGGTATTTCCGGATTTAAAATTTCTTTAATAAGATTTTTAGTTTCATCCATAAAATCATTTATTCTTTCTTGTGAAACAAGAGTGTCAACACCTCTTGGTTTTTCAGAAAAATTCATTTTTAAAAATCCTGCATTTAAATTTTTAAATGAAATTATTCCGCTTTCTAGTTTGTTTAAATTTTTAGTTTCAGTTGAAGCGTACATAAACGAATACAACATTACTTGCATTGCTTTGGTGTATTTATAATCGTCGCTAATTACACTAAAATCGTCCATTTTTAATTGCTTAGCTTCCACTTTACCTGTTTTATAATCTATAATTCTTGTAGTGCCATTTAGCTCATCAATTCTATCTACAATTCCTCTTAAATTTATGCGAAAACTGATTCCTTCGATAGTAATATCACAATTTAATTTTGCTTCTAATGCAATTATTTTTAGTTTATTTCCTTTATTTATATCTTGTAATTCTTGTTTTAAAAATCTGTTGATATGGTTTTTACAAACTTCAAATATTAATTTATTTTTTCCTGTTTCTATATTTCCTTTTTTATAATGTTTTTCAAAAAATTTAATCAGTAAAGTAGGTGTTTTTTGTTGCATTTCACCAATATGTTCCTTTGTTAAAAATACACCAATAAATGGTGTGTATAATTGCTCCAAAACATCATGAATAACAGAACCCATTGTATTTGCTGCAATAGTCTCTTCAACCTCATCATCATCTCTAATTTCCAATACTTTTTGCTCATAAAAACTAATTGGATTGTAAATATAAGTTGCCAAAGCCGAAGGAGAAATTCCTTTTGTAAAAACAGCTTGTAGCTTACTAATTACTTCAGGGGTTTTTTCTATTTTAAGTAAAACTTCTTCGTGTTTCTGAACTTTTGGATTGATTATAGTTTTTTTAATACTTGGATTATTGATTTCTAATTGTGTTAAAAAACGACTTTTTTCTCCAGCACCATATCCGTCGCTTTCTGTATTATAAATTAAATAAACATTTTTGGCGCGTTGTAATAAACGTTGAAAATGATAAGAAAAAATAGCATCCTTTTCTTGATAAGTTGGCATTTTAAAATATTTTTTAACATCAAAAGGAAGAAATGAATTATCATTTTTACTGCCCGGTAAAACACCTTCATTAACAGATGTAATTATCACTGTTTCAAAATCTAAAGCTCTGGTTTCTAACATTCCCATTAATTGCAAACCTTTTAATGGCTCACCTTGAAAAGCTAGTTTTTCATTATTTAATAATTGATTATAAAATTGCGTTAGCGTTTTTAAATTTGAAATGTGGTTGTAAGATATATTTAAGGTTTCTAACTGTTTAAAAACAGTATAAAAACGGTATAAATATTCTTTATCTACTCCATCAACATAATTTTTTAATACATTAATTAAGTTACTACATTGTTTAATTATGGTATTAACATCACTTGAAAAAGTAAACAATAAAAGCACTTGATCTAGCTGCTTTATTTCGGAATTAGAAATACACTCTTCAATTGCCTTTTTTGATAAAAATATAGTATTCTCACTTTTAAGTTTAGCAACTATTTTCTGTAGAATTTCTCCATGTAATTTATTTAAAAAAGGATCATTTAAAAGATTTAAGACATCTTTATAATAAAATTGACATTGTGTTTGTTTGTTGAATTTTTGCTGGTTTAAATGCAATTTAAAAAGCTTATCAAACAAGTTAGAAAAAGGGATATCTTTTAACGGGTATCCCATTGTAATATTTATGTTTTTAACACTATTTGGCAAAGAGTTAAGCGTAAGTGCTAATAAATTTTCGTCTGCTAAAACCAACGCAGTATTTTGATAATTTTCTAATTTTGATAATAAGTCTCCTGCATATTTAATTTGTGTTATATTTTTGGGAGCACCAATAAATTCAATGTTTTTTGCTTCTAAAACAGTTTCATCTATCCATAAAAAAGGAGCTTTTTTATAATAAGCCCATTCTTTCTTATACTTTCTTAAAAAAACACCAGCTTCATTAGAATTGTTAAATAAACTAGGGTTTGAATCCCAATAAATTGAAGCTAAATTGTTATTCAATAATTCCTGAAAGATAACTTCTTCAGCTTTATTTAAGGCGTTAAAACCAATAAATACTATGTGTTTTTCTCTATTATTTTTAATATAATATTCTAAATTATCTACAGCTTCTCTATAAATTAAACCTTGATAACCAAATTTATTTTTTTTTAGCTTTTTATACAATAAATTGTAGAGTGTATTCAAATGTTCAAAAAACTGAAGATAATTTACAGCAAGTTTACTAGGTGTTTTATCTTGAAACCAATAGTCAATTTTTTTTACGTCTTTTAAGTTTGAAAAAAGGTCTTTTGAATTTACTAAGTAACTGTCAATTTCGTTAAAATCGTGTAATGCTGTGGTTGCCCATTGAGAAAATGTTTCGAAAGGCTCTATTAATTCTTGCGCTAAATTTTCCTTGTAAATACTATAAAATTCAAAAAGTAATTGGGTGGTGTCTATTAAATTAATATCCGCAAGCTCTTGAATATAATTTTCAATACTTATAATTTTAGGTAGCATAAAACTTGAAGTAGTATGCTCTACAAGCTCTTTTTTTAGAAATACACAAGCACGCTGACTTGGTAGCACAAATACACAATTTTTAATAGTACTATTTTTACTAATAACGTCTTTAATAGCTTTTGAAATAAAAGAATCCATAGTTTTTTATAAACTATAAAAATACAAATGCCTTTTTAATTGAAATACATTTTAAGTAATTATTGTAAAAGTATTTTAAAATAAAAAAGGCCATCTAAAAGTTTAACACATTTAGATAGCCTCTTTTTATAATTATAAATTAATAGCTTTATTTTATTAATTTAATATCAACCCTTCTGTTTGCTGCTCTACCAGGATTGTACATATTACTTTCTACAGGTTGTGTTTCTCCATAACCTATTGCTGTTAAATTTTTAGCGGAAACACCCTTAGACACTAAGTATTTTTTTACTGCAGCTGCTCTTTGTTCAGATAACTTCATATTGCTTTCATTGTTTCCAATACTATCTGTATGTCCTGAAATTTCAAATTTTGCAGTTGGATATTTTACTATAATTTCAATTGCTTCATTTAATTTTGAAACGGTTGTTGGTTTAAAAGTTGCTTTATTAGTTTCAAAATAAACTGTTTTAAAAAGTTCATCTAGCTTTGCTATATCTTTTACACTAACTTCTGGACAGCCTTTATTAGCTGCAAGTCCTGCTATTTTAGGGCAATCATCATCTTTATCTAAAACTCCATCTCCATCAGTATCTGGCCACGGACAACCATTATTTGCTTCTGGACCTGCTGCATTAGGACAATCATCTTTTAAATCTATAATACCATCATTATCCGAGTCTGGGCAACCTTTATTTGCTTTAGTTCCTTTATTATTTGGACAAGCATCATCTTTGTCTGCAATTCCATCTTCATCGGTATCAGGGCAACCTTTTAAAGATTCTAAACCTGCTATGTTAGGACAATCATCTTTAGAATCTATAACACCATCGTTATCTGAATCTGGGCAACCATTATACTCAATTAATCCAAATACTTCTGGACAGGCGTCTAGATCATCATATACACCATCATTATCTGTATCTGTTCCACCAAATTTAATTACTAAACCTAAAGAGTGTTGAAAATGTTGTACAATATTACTTTCAAATGCATGTTTATATTTAGTTTCCAAATTAATACCTACATTATTACTAAACCATACATTAAAACCTAACCCACTATTAAAAGTGCCTGTTCCAAAATTATCCATCCAAACATAACCTCCACCAATAGATGCATAAGGATCGAACACAGAAGTTTCACCAAATACATTATTTAAATCGTATTTAACAGCGCCATCTAATGTTATGTATGACATATTACTTACGCTATTGTCACCAATATTAGATATAGTATTAATTGCTCCAGCAGCTTCAATACTAAAGCCATCTGTTAAGTATTTACCAACAGTAACTTTTGAAATAGCAGGAATTGCATTATAATGATCTCCAACATTAACAAATTCGTTAAACCAAGATCCGTGCCCCATCAATCCAGGATTGGTAGGGTAAAAATCAACAGCATTTACTCCAAATCCTATTGAAAAAGGATTATTTTTATCCTGAGCATTTATTGAAGTAGTTCCAATTATTAAAAGTAAGCTAACGAATAAAATTTTTAAATTTTTCATATCCTATTATTTAGTAAATATAAAGTTAAATATAATATTTTATAAAACATTAAAAAGCCACCTTTTAAAAAAAGTGGCTTTTCAATATTAAATTTAAAATGAAATTATTTTATTTCATTAATTTCAACTCTTCTATTGTTAAATCTACCTTCTTTAGTAGAGTTAGAATCGATTGGTGCTGTTTGACCAAAACCTTTAGTTGTTAATCTATTTGCATTAACTCCTTTATTTACTAAATATTCTTTAACAGAGTTAGCTCTAGCTTTAGATAATTCCATATTTCTAGCAGCAGAACCTGTGCTATCTGTATGTCCATCTATTGAGAATCTAAATTGTAAATTTTGATTTTGTTTTAAAATATCAGCTACATTGTCTAAAATAGTTGAAACTTCTGGTCTAATCGCAGATTTTCCAGTATCAAAATTAATTCCTTTAGCTGCCTCATTTACAGTTTCTTGATCAACAAATATTTCTGGACAACCTTCGTTAGAAGCAGGACCAGGAACTTCAACACATCTGTCAATAATGTCAATTACACCATCTTCATCAGTATCTTTATAAGGACATCCTGAATTACCTTTTGGACCAGGAACATCTATACAAGCATCATCTCTATCAGCAACACCGTCACCATCTTGATCTGGACAACCGTATAAAGCTTTTAAACCTGCAACTGTAGGACATTTATCTTTAGAATCTTGAACACCGTCACCATCTGTATCAGGACAACCATCAAATTCAGCTAAACCAGGAACATCTGGACATTTATCACAACAATCTGTAACACCGTCTTTATCAGCATCTGTATCTTGACAACCATTAAACTCAGCTAAACCAGCTTCGTCTGGACATTTATCTTCTTTATTATTTACACCATCACCGTCTCTATCTTTATTTCCAAATTTCCAAGTTAAACCAACTGAATGTTGAAACATTTTAAAATCAACAGGAGTATTTACTTTCTTATATCCTGATGTAAAGTTAATACCAACATTATCACTAATCCAAGCATTAAATCCAGCTCCTATGTTTAAACCTAATCCATTTTTAGAACCAACCCAGTTTTCACCAATACCTGTATAAAGGAATGGATCAAACCAACCTGTTTGTCCAAATGCATTATTCAAATCATATTTTACGTTTAAATCTAAACCAAAAAATGTAACGTCTGATCCAGCACCCCAAGGTCTGTCAACTTTATTCATTGCTCCAGCTAATTCTAAACCAAAACCTTTTCCTAAGTATCTAGTTAAAGAAACTCTACTTAACCAAGGAATAACATTCACGTCATTTCCGTCAAATTTATATGACCCAAAATATCCAGAAGTTGCATCAGAATTAGTGCTAATATCAATAGCGTTAGTTCCAAAGTTTAACATCCATGGATTTTCTTTGTCTTGGGCATTAGCATTGCTAAAGGATGTAATTAATAACAAAGCCAAAATGGCAATTTTTAAATGTTTCATTTTTAGTAAATTAAATTAAATGTTCTTTTTATTTTTATAGTAAAATAAGCTATCTATACATAACTATTGTAGCAAATTTACAAAATATTCTTAAATAGAAGCCAATTATGTAATAAATCTAAATAATTTTCAACAATTTACCAACTTTAATAAAAGCTTTAATTGCTGTATCTAAATGAATTTGAGTGTGGGCAGCAGATAATTGAACTCTAATTCTAGCTTTCTCTTTAGGTACTACTGGGAAAAAGAAGCCAATTACGTATATTCCTTCTTCTAACAACATATTAGCCATATTTTGAGATAATTTAGCATCATATAGCATTACTGGAACAATTGCTGAGTCCCCTTTTACAATATCAAAACCTGCCTTGGTCATTCCTTCTTTGAAATAATTTGTATTCCACGCTAACTTATCTCTTAAAGAAGTGTCTTTTGAAATCATTTCAAAAACTTTTAATGAAGCGCCAACAATTGCTGGAGCTAAAGAGTTTGAAAATAAATAAGGGCGTGATCTTTGGCGTAACAATTCAATAATTTCTTTCTTTCCAGTTGTATAACCTCCCATTGCTCCTCCAAGTGCTTTTCCCAAAGTTCCAGTAATAATATCTACACGACCCATTACGTTTTTTAACTCTAGGGTTCCTCTTCCTGTTTTCCCAATAAATCCAGCGGCATGACATTCATCTACCATTACTAACGCATCATATTTATCGGCTAAATCACATATTTTATCTAAGCTTGCAACAACACCATCCATAGAAAAAACACCATCGGTAACTATTATTTTAAATCGGTGATTTTGTTTGTTTGCCTCAATTAACTGAGTTTCTAAATCAGCCATATCGTTATTTTGATATCTGTACCTTGCTGCTTTACATAAACGAACTCCATCAATTATTGATGCATGGTTTAGAGAATCTGAAATTATGGCATCTTCTTGAGATAATAAAGGTTCAAAAACGCCTCCATTTGCATCAAAAGCTGCTGCATATAAAATGGTGTCTTCTGTTTGATAGAAGTTTGCAATTGTTTGTTCTAATTCTTTATGAATATCTTGTGTTCCGCAAATAAAACGAACCGAAGACATTCCAAAACCATGTGAATCTAAGGTGTCTTTTGCTGCTTGAATAACTTCAGGATTATTAGACAATCCTAAATAATTATTTGCACAAAAATTTATAACTTCCTTTCCAGTATTTAATTTTATAACTGCATCTTGTGAAGATGTTATAATGCGCTCAGATTTATACAAACCAGCTTCTTTTATATCTTGCAATTCTTGTTGTAAATGTTCTTGTATTTTACCGTACATAATTGTTTTCTTTTTTACAAAGTTATAGTTTTTTAGAATTCTTCAATAATAATTTCAGTATTAATATACACTACAATTTTTTTTTCAACAGTGTAATTTAAATTTTCTAATGTGGTTGCGTATTTTTGCAGTTGTTGCTGGTGTTTTTTATCTGAAATTCCCGTTTTATAATCTATAATTGTAACCTTATTATTGTTTATAATTAACCTATCTGGTATGATACTTTTTTTATCGCCTGTTATAATTTCTTGTTCGTTATAGACTTCGTTATTTTGATTAAAATAGGTTTGTAATTGTGGGTGATTTACAATAGAAAATAATTTTTCTTGGATTTCTTGCTGTTCATTTTTAGTAATTGTACCGTTAAAAACATACTGATTTACAACTTCATCAATATCATTTTGGGTTTTTATTTTTGATAGAATTTCGTGAATTAAATTTCCGTAACCAATTGCTTTTCCTTGTTCTGTACCCCATAATAAAGAAGAGTTTGCAACAATAGAGATATTATGATTTTTCCAAGAATTTGAAATAAAAGCTGTTTGTGAAGTTGTATTGTTTTTTTCTTCAGAAGGAATTTTTAATCGTTCTGGGTTTCCAAATGTATAATCTAAAACTTCTGGATTCCATAAACTTTGTGCTTTTAAAAAATTTATAAATAAACTTGAAGTATACCTTATTTCGTTTTCACTTTTTGTAGGGTTTCTATTTTCTGAAACTATATACAATTGCTCAACTGCTCTTGTTAAAGCTACATATAAAATATTAAAATTATCTAACTCTAAAGCTTCTTTACGTTCTTTAAACAACTGCTCTCCTTGTTTACCAACAAAATTTAATTTTGTACTGTAATTTACTAAAAAAGAATCAATTGCGCTTATTTCTGGTTGTTTATACCAAACTTTTGGCTTTATTTGATTGTAAATATCAATATCATATGGATAAATAACTATGGGAAATTCCAATCCTTTTGCTTTATGAATTGTCATTATTCTTATAGCACTTTCGGTTTCGGGTGCAACAATACTTAATTTATCTTTTTTCAACTCCCAAAGTTCTAAAAAATCATCTATTGAAGGTAGCTTCTTTTGCTGGTATTCAAAAACAAAATCTAAGAAAAATTGAATATCTGAATCCGATTCTGAAATTAAATTAAAACTTCTAATTATATATTCAAAACTTTCATAAAACGGAGTTTGTAAATATTCTTGATAATTAAAAAAGAGATTGTACTCTTTTAATTGATTAAAAAAATCTGTATTCTCTAAATTTATAAAACTACTTAAAAATTGATGTTTTGGAATCTTTAATTCTAAATGATTGTATAAAAAATAGAGTATTTTGGCTTTGTATTCTTTATTTAAAGGATTGTTGATTGCATTTAAAATACTGATAATAAAATTTACCTTTTCGTTATTTTTTAATAATAATGTTTCAGAAGAAATTATTTCAATATTATTCTCCGATAAATAATTTGCAATTGCAATTCCTTGTGCTTTTGTTCTAACCAAAACGCACACTTCACTTTTTTGAAAAGTGGTATCTAAATTTTGGATAATTTCTAATACTTTTTTAGGATAAATTAAATCCTTTTCCTCATCATTTTTATCTTTTTCTATAAACGATAATTGTACAAAACCACCAATATTATTTGTTATTTTTTGTGAATTGCCTTCAACATACAAATTACTGTAATTTTTGTTGGCTAAAAACTGAGAAATAAATTTAAAAAAACTATTATTAAACTCAATTATTTCTGAATAACTTCTATAATTTGTATCTAAATTTGATAATTTTTTTTCTACATAAAACGGATTATTATTGACATGTCCTTCATCTAAAGAAAGGGCAATAAACTGTTCTGGATTTCCGCCCCGCCACCTGTAAATAGATTGTTTTGCATCACCAACCAATAATAATTGTCCTGTTTCGCCCAATTCGTTTTCAGAAGTTAGTGCATTTTCAATTAATGGAATTAAATTTTTCCATTGTAATTGTGAAGTGTCTTGCATTTCATCTAAAAAATAATAACGGAATTTTTCACCTAATCTTTCGTAAATAAAAGGAGCTGGTTCATCTTTAATTGTATCACTAATTAACTGATTAAATTCAGCATTTAACAATATATTATTTTCTTGTTTAATTTCTTGAAGCGCAGTGTTTATATAGTTTAAAACCGCTAAAGGAATTAAACTTTCAACTAAAATACTGTTTAAAACATAAGTTCCGTAAGAAGCTTCAAATAGTTGTTTTGAAGTGTAATAAAGTTCAACTAATTGAGGTTTTAAACTGTCTATTATATCTTTTGAAGAAATCTCTGTTTTAGCAGCGTACAAATTTTTATTTTCTTCAATGGTTTTGTTTAATCTGCCATCAAATTTTATGCTATCTGGTTTTTGCTGTCTAAATTTTTGAAGTTTTATAAAATGCTTTGGAAATTCTCCTGAATAACCAAACTCATTAATTTCCAATCCATTTTCTTTTATAATTGCGAGTGCTTTTGAACCAATTTCTTCAAATTCCTTCTCAATTTTTTTATTAGCTGTTTGAAGTTTATTTTTTAATTGTTTAAATTCTTCAATTGAAACATTATTTAAAGCTTTTAAATGGTTGGTATGATTTTCATTCAAAATAATTTTAGCAAAATCTTTTAATTCTTTCGCTATATCCCAAGATTTATCATCATCTAATTTTTGAATGGCATAATTTACAAGTAAACTTGTAAGTTCTTTATTTTCACCAATCTTAGAAATTACAACATCAACAGCTTCATTTAATAAACTTTCGGCATCCATTTCTACCTCAAAATTCATAGGTAATTTTAAATCGTGCGCAAAAGTTCTAATAATTTTATGGGTAAAACTATCTATTGTTGTAATGTTAAACGCTCCATAATTTTGTAAAATCGCGTTTAAAATTATTTTTGACTTTTTGAACAGATTTTCTTCATCTAAATTTGTTTCTTCACAAATTATAGCAAGCATATTGTTTTTTTCAAAATTTGAAAATGTTTTTAAATTTTGAATTACGCGTTCTTTCATTTCACCAGCAGCTTTGTTGGTGAAAGTAACCGCTAATATTTGTTGAAATTTAAACGGATTTTCACTTGCTAAAAGAATCTTTAAATATTCTTTTACTAGTGTAAATGTTTTTCCACTTCCAGCAGAAGCACTATATATTTGGAAATTTTTTGGGTGTTGCATTTATGACAATTATAAACGCAAGTTAACAAAATTAAAAAGTTTTAGAGCTAAATATTATTTACCATTTCGCCAATTAAATTTTTTCCTGCTATTCCACATAAACCTTCTTTGTCCATTTAATTTCATAACTACACTAAACGAATAAAAAACATGTGGTATTAGTTGAAAATCTGGAGAATTGTATTTATAACCTGCTTGAGCGTTAATTCCTAAAGATTCGTTAAACCAATAGTTTGTTCCTAATCCTGCATTTATAGTTCCACCACTTCTTTCGGCAAAAGTATACCCTCCACCCGCATAAATAAATGGTGTGAAATAATTTTCAGGATTTACAAGGCAATATTGTAAATTACCATCTAATGCATAATAAGGTATTGCATCAATTTCAATGTCACCATATTTAGTTATTTTATTTACCGAAAAAGAAACGTCTAAAGAAATTCTATTTTTCCAATATCTAGTTACATTAACCCTTGGAGCATAAACATTCCAGTGATCTTGGGCATTTGTAATTTCATTAAAAAAGCCGTCTTGATTCCCTGTTGAAGGATCTAAATCTGGATGATGAGTAGTGTTAAGTGTTGGAAAGTAATCAACTGCATTTATACCTATACCTACAATCCATTTATTAAATTGGTCTTGAGAATATGATGTACTCACAAAAAACACATTAATAATAAGTAATAGTAATAGATTTTTAAACAATCCGCTTTTCATAGTTTGAGGGGTGGTGTTGAATACTAATGTTTTATAACGCAAATTATTATAATAAATTATATTTATTAAGGGGTAATTAAATTTGACACAAACATTACTAATTAAATTATTGTTTATTTAGTTGCTTTATAGCTTTTGTAAAATCTTCTAAATCGCTGTCTTTTAAAATTAAATGAATTGCTTCATCTGCTACTTTTTCTGCATTGTTAAGAGGAAAACCTAAACCAACACAAATTTTTCTTAAAACACTTACTTCTTTTATAGAAACTGAATCATCTGCATATATCATTTTTGCTAAATCGAACAAATGCTCTATTCTTTCATCATAACTATGAAATCCTTTAAGCGGATAATTATTTGGATTTTCAAGTATTTCCTTGTATTTGTCGTCTAAAATATGAAATCGTTTAGCTAATCTTTTAAGTAGTATTTCTTCTCCTTCTGTAATAATATCGTCGGCTAAAGCCAATTTAACAATACTAGCAAAATGCTCAACATTTCTTTTTTGATCACCACTTAGGTTATAGTTAGATATAGACATATATATATATTTTTAAAACGCAAATATAAATAAACCTATAAAACAATTGCAATTTTAAAAATAAATATGCTTTTAATGCTTCATTGGATTTACTTTTTTTATTACTTTTTTAAAATCTTCTATATCAGGTTCTTTTAAAAAAAATTTAATTGCTTCTTTTACAATGGCTCTTGCGTTTTCAACTGGAAATCCTAAGCCTACAGCAATTCTATCCATTAACGAAGTTTTATCAATTGTGGGATTTTTATCTAAAAACATCATTTTTGTTAAGTCGTATAAATGCTCTAAACGTTTTTCATAACTAAATGGTGGATTTACAGGATATTTTTTCGGATTTTTTAAAATGGCTTCAAACTCACTTTTTGTAATATCCAATCTAACAGCCAACCTTTCTAATAACCTGTGCTCTTCTGCATCTATATTATTGTCAAGCAAAGCAAGTCTAACTATAGATGCAAAATGACCAATATTTTGTTCATGTAACCCTGTTGGGTATAAATCTGAAATAGACATCATAACTTTTCAATTTTAAATTCAGCTATCTAAATTTACGGAATTATTATTATTTATTTTTGATTTTTCTATAAAATGCTACCTTTGAACCAAAATTTGCAACAATTGAGTACGCAAAATATTATAAAAAACTACGAACAAATTGTAGAAAATAAACAATTAGTTCAACTACTTTCTAAAGAAAAACAACAAATCCAAATTTCGAATTTGGTTGGATCTTCATTGTCTTTTATTATTTCAGAAAGTTTTAAGAAAGCCGATAAACAGTTCTTACTAATTTTTAATGATAAAGAAGAAGCAGCCTATTATTTAAACGATTTAGAACAATTGTTAAATGATAAAGATGTGCTTTTTTATCCGGGTTCTTACCGTAGACCTTACCAGATTGAAGAAGTTGATAATGCTAATGTTTTATTGCGTTCTGAAGTTTTAAACCGATTAAACTCTAGAAAAAAACCAGCAGTAATTGTAACGTATCCAGATGCGTTGTTTGAACAAGTTGTTACCAAGGCCGAGTTAAATAGAAACACCCTAAAAATTGGTGTAAACGATAATTTAAGTTTAGATTTTGTAAACGAAATATTGTTTGAATACCATTTTAACCGTGTAGATTTTGTTACCGAACCTGGAGAGTTTTCAGTACGCGGTGGTATTATTGATGTATTTTCCTTCTCGAACGACAAACCTTACAGAATTGAATTTTTTGGCGATGATGTAGATAGCATTCGAACATTTGATGTAGAAACACAACTCTCAACCGAAAAGCTAACAAAAGTTAGCATTATGCCAAATGTTGAAAACAAAGCCTTAGATGAAAAACGCGATAGCTTTTTAAAATATATTTCTTCAAAAACAGTTGTTTTTACCAAAAAAACAAACCTTTTTGCTGATAGATTAAATAAATTATTTTCTAAAGCAGAAGATGAGTTTAAAAAACTATCAACTACCATAAATCACGCCGAACCAAGTGAACTTTTTTGCAATGGTTCGCTAATAAAAAAACAATTAAAAGATTTTACTACGGTTGAGATTGTAAACTCAATTCAAGCAGGTGTTACTTCTAAAACACAGCAAAAAATTCTGAAAAATGGAGAAAACAATGTTATAATCTTCAATACAAAACCTCAACCTGCTTTTAACAAACAATTTGATTTATTGATTGAAAACTTTCATAAAAATACAGAAAAAGGTTATACTAATTATTTGTTCTGCGATTCGCAAAAACAAGCAGATCGTTTTCACGATATTTTTAAAGATATTGATACCGATATTGAATATAAAACCATCGTTTTTCCTTTATACCAAGGTTTTATTGATATAGATAATCAATTAGTTTGTTATACCGATCATCAAATTTTTGAGCGTTATCATAAATTTAGATTAAAAAATGGTTACGCCAAAAAACAATCTATAAGTTTAAAAGAATTAACCAATTTAGAAATTGGCGATTATGTTACGCACATAGATCACGGTATTGGAAAATTTGGAGGACTTCAAAAAATAGATGTTGAAGGTAAAAAACAAGAAGCTATTAAACTTATTTATGGCGAACGCGATATTTTATACATTAGCATTCACTCGCTTCATAAAATTTCAAAATATAACGGTAAAGATGGTAAAGCGCCTAAATTACATAAATTAGGCTCTAAAGTTTGGAAAAATCTTAAGCAAAAAACAAAATCTCGTATCCGTCATATTGCTTATAATTTAATTGAATTGTATGCAAAACGAAAAGTTCAAAAAGGTTATCAATACCTTCCAGACAGTTATTTACAACACGAATTAGAAGCTAGTTTTTTATATGAAGATACTCCAGATCAATCTGCTTCAACACAAGATGTAAAAAATGATATGGAAAGCGAACAACCAATGGATAGGTTAGTTTGTGGAGATGTAGGTTTTGGTAAAACCGAAATTGCAGTAAGAGCTGCTTTTAAAGCTGTTGACAACGGAAAACAAGTTGCTATTTTAGTACCAACAACTATTTTAGCCTTTCAACATTTTAAAACTTTTAGTGAACGTTTAAAAGATTTTCCAGTAACGGTAGATTATTTAAACCGTTTTAGATCTCCAAAACAACGAAAAGGTGTGTTAGAAGGTTTGGAAAATGGTTCTGTAGATATTGTAATTGGAACACATCAATTAACAAATGCTGCTATAAAATATAAAGATTTAGGACTTTTAATTGTTGATGAAGAGCAAAAATTTGGTGTTGCAGTAAAAGATAAATTAAAAACCATTAAAGAAAATATTGATACACTAACCTTAACCGCAACTCCAATTCCAAGAACTTTACAATTTAGCTTAATGGCTGCAAGAGATTTGTCGGTGATAAGTACTCCGCCACCAAACCGGGTTCCTATTGAAAGTAATGTTATTCGTTTTAATGAAGAAATTATTAGAGATGCCATACGTTATGAAATTCAACGAGGCGGACAAGTATTTTTTATTCATAATAGAATTGAAAACATAAAAGAAGTTGCAGGGTTATTACAACGTTTAATGCCTGATGCAAAAATTGGTATTGGACACGGTCAAATGGATGGAAAAAAATTAGAGCAATTAATGCTATCTTTTATAAATAATGAATTTGATGTACTGGTTTCAACAACTATTATAGAAAGTGGGTTAGATGTTCCAAACGCCAACACCATTTTTATAAATAATGCTAATAATTTTGGATTGTCAGATTTACATCAAATGCGTGGTAGAGTTGGACGATCTAATAAAAAAGCATTCTGTTATTTTATTACACCTCCGTACCATATGATGACGGATGATGCCAGAAAAAGGATTGAAGCAATTTCATTATTTACCGATTTAGGAAGTGGAATTAACATAGCCATGAAAGATCTAGAAATTAGAGGTGCTGGAGATTTGTTAGGCGGCGAACAAAGTGGTTTTATTAACGATATTGGTTTTGATACCTATCAGAAAATATTGAATGAAACCATTGAAGAATTAAAAGAAAATGAGTTTAAAGACTTGTATAAAGTCGATGAAAACAAGCCTAAACAGTATGTAAAAGAAATTCAAATTGATACCGATTTTGAAATATTATTTCCTGATGATTACGTAAATGTAATTTCTGAACGGTTGAATTTATATAACAGTTTAAGTGAATTAAAATTAGAAGAAGAACTGCAACAATTTGAAGCGCAACTAATTGATAGGTTTGGAGAACTTCCAACGCAAGTAGTAGATTTATTAAACAGCGTTCGTGTAAAATGGATTGCTAAAAAACTAGGTATAGAACGTTTAATTTTGAAGAAAAACAGAATGCTTTGCTATTTTGTTTCAGATCAACAAAGTTCTTTTTACCAAACACCAACTTTTTCTAATATAATGCAATATGTACAAAACAACCCTACAACTTGTGTGCTAAAAGAAAAAGAAACCAAAGCTGGCTTACGTTTATTGCTAACTTTTATAAAAATTAACTCTGTTAAAAAAGCCTTAGAAACGCTTCAAAAAATATAAAAATTTGAAAAATCAACATTTAAAAAACATTTTAGAACTAAACATTGGTGTTATTTTTATAAGTACATCTGGAGTTTTAGGAAGGTCTATTTTATTTCCACCTGAAATAACCATTTGGTGGAGATGTGTTTTTGCAGTAGTTTTTATAGGTTTGTTTTGTTGGTACAAGAAATACGATTTAAAAATAAAAAACAGAAAAGATACTTTTTCGTTACTATTAAGTGGTTTTCTCTTAGGTGCGCACTGGGTTACTTATTTTTATGCATTACATTTATCAAATGTTGCTATTGGAATGCTTTCTTTGTTTACATATCCTGTAATTACAGCACTTTTAGAACCTCTTTTTTTTAGAACAAAATTGAGTAAAAATCAACTAATCTTAAGTGGGTTGGTTGTAGTTGGAATCTATTTTTTAACTCCAGAAATGAATTTTGAAAACAACGATACAAAAGGTGTTTTAATGGGAATTATTTCAGCAATTTTCTATTCGCTTAGAAATATCCTTACTAAAAGAAATGTTTCACATTACAATGCCTCTAAAGTAATGTTTTATCAATTAATTGTAGTTCTTTTACTTTTATGGCCTGTAACTATTGGTTTTGAATATACAGATACTTCTAACTGGATTAAAATTATTTCTTTAGCATTAATAACAACCGCAATTGGACATACATTATTTGTAAATAGTTTTAAAAACTTTTCTATTACTGCAGTAAGTATTATGAGCAGTATGAGCCCAATTTATGGAATTATTTTTGGTATGTTATTTTTATCTGAAATACCTTCAATATCAACTTTTTTTGGAGGTGCGCTTATTTTAACTACCGTTGTTATTGAAAGTTTTCAATCTGCTAGAAAATAAATTAGCTTACAAATTATCATCAAATTACTTCGTAATTGCCTTTTTGCAGTTACATTTAATTTGTATAGGTATGTACACTTGTATTTGCAACTGGCAAATAATTTACCCCAAACCAACAAACCAATAAAACTATAAAAGCTAGTGCTAAAATAGTAAGTGCTTGTTTTGTTTTATGGCTATGAAAATGACGGTAATGAATGTAAATTAAATAGCCCATCCATGTTAAAAATGCCCATACTTCTTTAGGATCCCAAGTCCAATAATGACCCCAAGCTTCTTTTGCCCAAAGTGCTCCAAAAAGCAAGCCAAGTGTTAAAAATGCAAAACCTATATAAACAAGATTATCTGCTAACTTTAAGGTTTCTATGTTAAAGTTTCCTTTGTAACTATCATACCAACCTTTTATGGCAACAATACTAGATGCTGCTAAAACTGCATAACTAAATAAATACACCAACACATGTGGAATAAACCACGGACTTTGTAAAGCTGGCATTAGGGTTTTAGAGTAGGTTTCTGGGTTTAAATAGTTTATTGCAAGAAACATACCTGCCATTGCAATACTATAGGCTAAAAACCATTTATATTTCCAACGAATATAAGTTATAAAACCAATTAATGGTAAAAACGTTGCATACCATAAACGAGTTTCGCCTAATGTTCGCATTGGTGGTCTGTCTAATTCTAACCATAATTTAACTACAAAAACAATTAAAGTAACCCAACCAAGTACAAACAATATGTTTGCAAGTTTAAACAGCTGTTGTTTTTTATATGAAATCAATAAAAAGAGTAATCCTACAATCCATAGAAAAGCAGTTATTGAGCTGTATAAAGGAAAATCTATCCAAGTCATTTTTATTGATTTTTAGTTATTTTATTTCCCATCCAAAACATATAAATAGCACCAGCAATCATCATAAAAATTCCAATATATATAACTGGAAGCCATGGGTCTCTTACAAGTTCTAAAACACTTAAATCACTCCATTTACCCATTTTATCATCGTAACTTAACTGATAAATTTTATAACCTTTAAATTTAAATGGTTTGTTAACTTCTAAAACAGTACTAACACGTTCTCCTTCTTTAGTTAAAATATCAATATCTGAGCTAAATTTTTTTACTTCAGGAATTGTCATAACCATAGAATATTTATCACTTATTTTTAAAGCTTCGTACGGTTGACTGAAACTTCCACTACTAATCCAAGCATCTTTAATGGAATCTGTTTCAATGTTTTTTACTGAAATTTTTGCTGCTGGCGGAGATCCTAATTCATTTACTGGATAGTATCTATCTCCTATTCTACCTGCTGAAGCTAAAAAGTCAATTACTTTAACTTCAAAATTTTGAAAATAATAAGTTTCTCCTTTTTCAACTAAATATAAGTTTTTACCATTATTGTGTACAATAGTTCCTGTTTTATTATCAATTAAGGCTAATTTTGGAGGGTATTCATCAATTACAAAATCTTTTAAATAAAAAGCAAATGGTAATTCTACTTGATTTTTTTGTGCATCGGTTGCAATCCAACTTGGTTTTCCTTCATAGGTATTTATAGATAAACGTTGCAAATCTCCAGTACCTAACATACCAGCTATTAAGGCCAAAAATAAACCAACGTGATTTAATATAAAACCAACATTAGACCATTTAAATTGTAATATTCTTTTAATAGAAATTAAACCTAAACACGTTAAAAATTGAAATAAAATTAATAAAAATGCCCAATTGCTTGTTATTCTATTAAGTCCTAAATTATTAATAAAATTACTTTCTGAAGCTACTTGCGGAATAATTCCCATAAACATAACCAAAAGTGTTACTAAACTTATGCTTGAAATAGATGCAGGAACTTTAGTTAGCCATTTAATTATTTGCGTATTAGAAAACCATTTATACAGCACAACCAAAAGAGCTACATAACCTACCAAAAATATAATATTGTAAGGATATGCTACTGCAAATGGTGTATCACTCGTAACAAATACTTCTAAAAAGAAGCCTGTTACCATTAAACCAAAACCTATAAAAAAAGATTCAACGTAACCCCAAGGGTTTTCCCAGAGATTACGTTGAATTTTTAGATTGTCTTCACTCATATAAGTTCAAATATACAATTTTATTAATACTAGTATTTAGTAGCTTGCAACTGAATACCTGATGCTTTTTATACTTAATACTTAGCTTCTCTTACTGCTGCTGCTTTATCCCATTCAGGAGCTAATTCTTTTAAGAATTTTTCCTTTTCAGCCTTTAATTTATCCATTGGTAAGCCAATAAATTCTTGAGCATTTGCTTTTGTATCAATGTTTGGATAGGGTACTTCACCATTAAAACCTAAAGTCATCAACAATCTTGCTAATTTAATTCTAGTTTCTTGTGTAATATCAATACCTCTACCAATAACTCTACCTGTTTCAACTGGTGCGTGAAAAGATCCACCGTGAGATGCAGCTGCATAATCCCAACGCCATTGTCCTAAACGAATTCCGTGTAAAATTTCTTTCATTTGTGCTTCAGTAGCTCCTAATTCCCAACATTTACCTGCTTCAACATGCGCACGAACTAATAATTCTTCGAGTTTATCTCTGTTGTGAATAATTCTATCTTGGTTATCGAAAACATTTTTAATTAACTCGTCTTTTTCTTCTCTATGACAAACTTGACAAGAATTAGCAACATTGTTTAAAGGAGATTGGATATGATGATCTGTAAATTTTTGTCCACCTTCAGTCTTATAAGGCATATGACAATCTGAACAAGAAACTCCTCTTTGTCCGTGAATACCCATTTTAAAAACCTCATAGCCTGGGTGTTGTGCTTTTAACATTGGCGCTTTACTAATTTTATGAGTCCAATCTACGTGACCAACATTGTCGTAATATTTTTCCATATCCTCAACAGTTTGACCTTCATCCCAAGGGAATACTAAGTAAGGTATTCCTTTACTATCTGGAAGATTTTTATTAAAGTAATATTCGGAATGACATTGTGCACAAACTAAAGAGCGCATTTCGTTATGAGATGATTTAGAAATATCTTTCCCTTGACGAGCAAAAGCTTCAATTAAAGCAGGTTGTGTAATTGTTAAATTCATAGATTTTTCATCATGACAGTTAGCACAGCCAATTGGGTTTACTATTTCTGTACCTTTACTTGACCATTTCCCACTGTAATATTCGTTTACACCTGTTTCATTAATTAAACGTGGAACATCTGGAGATTTACAAGTCCAACAAGTTGCTGGCATTGGTCCGTCATCTGGTCCTGTTGGCCCCCCGGTTCTTAAAGTATTTCTTAGATCGTCAATTGCATGAACGTGTCCACGTCCTTGATTGTAATCTTTAGCAAAACCATAACCTGCCCAAAGCACCACTAAACGTGGATCAACTTCTAACATATCAATCATGGCACTTCCGTTATATTTAGATCTAAAAGTAGTATCTGCAGTTTTGTAATATGATTGAAATTCTCTTGGAAAATTTTCTCCCCAAACTTCATTTCTTGGTTCTAATTTGTTAATTTCTGTCATTGGAGTATATGCAAATTTAGCCTCCATTTTACGTTCTGTTATTGAAGAAACTAAAAGCCCTAACAAAAACACTACTACAAGTGATGCAATAAACAGCATCCAGTTCATCCAAGGTTTTCTTTTATTACTCATCTTTTTTATCTTTTTGATTATCTGATTTGTTTAAATATTTACTAAGCCATTCTGGCACTGTTTCTTGATGTTCTGCCGAAATCTTTCCATAATATTTTACAGAAGATAAACTATGCACACTTCCGTGGGGTACTTCTTGATGACATTCCCAACATTTACGTGTTGTTCTGTTATCAAAATGGTCGGTAACAGATGCACTTAACCTGGCATCGGTAACTTGATCTTGGTGGCATCTAATACAGTTGTTTTGCACAACTTCAACACCTGCTTCTTTCATTCTAATTACTTCAGGTTCTCCACGAGTTGTAAAAACTGAAGCATGGTATAAACCGTCTTTGGCTTTAAAAAGATATTTTTTGAAAAAATTGTCTTGTGGAACATGACAATCGTTACAAGAAGCCCATTCTCTGTGAGAACTATTTTGCCAAGTTGTGTACTGTGGTGTCATTACATGGCAATTAGCACAAGTTTTAGGGTCGTCTGATAAATACGATACAGCTTTAGACTCAACCATTGCGTACAATGAAAGACCAGAGATTGCACCCAATAAAATTATTACGGGTATTCGCCATTGTTTTGGTGGAATTAAAAATCGAAATAGTCTTTTCATATAATTTCTATTAAATTTTATTAAAAGAGTTTAAGACAGTCTTATCTCTTATTAATAATGCAAATTTTAGGAAAAAATTAACGTTAAACTATGATTTAAGTCATATTCTCAAAAAATTATTGCATTTAATAGCCACTATATATTAAGTCTTTTTATGGCCCAGGATTGGGTTGCAATTCTTGAATTTTATCTATTTCATTTAAAATTTCAGCTGAAAGTTCCACGTGAATACTTGAAATATTTTCTTTTAATTGTTGCATTGTAGTGGCTCCAATAATATTGGCAGTAACAAATTCACGTTGATTTACAAATGCCAATGCTAAATGGGTTAAAGAAATGTTTAAATCCTCAGCTAATTCAGCATATTTTGAAGTTAAAAAATCGCATTGTGTATTACTGTATCTATTGTATTGCTTAAATAATTTAATACGTGAATTATCAGGTAAATTTCCATTTAAATATTTTCCAGACAAAACTCCAAAGGCTAATGGGGAGTAGGCTAATAAGCCAACATTTTCGCGCATAGCTACTTCGGCCAAATTAATCTCGAACAAACGATTTAATAATGAATATGCATTTTGAATGGTTTTACAACGTGTTAAATTATGATTGTTACTTTCAGATATATGACGCATAACACCCCAAGATGTTTCGTTAGAAACACCATAATGGCGAATTTTTCCAGCTTTAACAAATCCGTCTAATGTTTCAATTACTTCTTTAAAATTATCTTCCCATTTATCATTAGTATTATGCTTATAATTTCTTTTGCCAAAAAAATTTGTTTTTCTCTCTGGCCAATGTAACTGGTACAAATCTATATAATCGGTTTGTAATCTTTTTAAACTTTTAGTTAAAGCATCTTCAATTGCGCTTTTAGAAAATCCTAAATTTTCTCTCATATATTTAAAAGATTCATTGGGACCAGCCACTTTTGAAGCAACCACTAAATTTTCTCTTTTTTGATTTTTTAGCCAACTTCCTATAAAACGCTCAGTGCTTCCTTGCGTTGCTGCTTGTGCTGGAACGGAATACATTTCAGCTGTATCAATAAAATTTACACCTTGTTCCACTGCATAATTTAATTGTTCATGAGCTTCTAATTCTGTATTTTGCTGACCAAAAGTCATAGTTCCTAAACAAATTTTACTAACTTTTATTTTGGTGTTTGGAATGTTGGTATATTTCATTTTGAATTGGTTTAAAAGTTTAAAGTTATAATGGCTACATAGCCTTTAGATTGATTGTAAAAGTAAAAAAAACAAAGCGATAAAAAAACCGCCTCAGGATTTGAGACGGTTTTTACATTTTTATTAAATTTTAAAGAATTTATATCTTTAAACCCTTAATCATTAATTAATTATTTTAATATTGCTTCAATACCTGGCAACGTTTTTCCTTCTAAACTTTCTAACATAGCACCACCTCCAGTAGAAACATAACTTACTTTATCAGCAAAACCAAATTGTTTTACAGCTGCAACAGAATCACCTCCACCAACAAGAGAGAAAGTTCCATTTTTTGTTGCATTTGCTATTGAATTTCCTAAGGCAATTGTTCCATTGGCAAACGATTCCATTTCAAAAACTCCTAAAGGTCCATTCCAAAGAATAGTTTTACATTGATTCACTACTTTATCAAAGTTTTCACGTGATTTTGGACCTGCATCAACACCTTCCCAACCATCAGGAATGTTATAAATATCACAAACTTGAGTATTTGCATCGTTACTAAAATCATCAGCTGCAATTACATCCACAGGAATATGAACTTGAACTCCCTTTGCTTTAGCTTTTGCTAAAATTTCAAGAGCTAATTCTTGTTTGTCATTTTCACAAATAGACATTCCAATTTTACCACCTTGTGCTTTAATAAAGGTAAAACTCATACCTCCACCAATAATTAGATGGTCAACTTTATCTAAAATATTTTCAATAACTGTTATTTTTGATGATACTTTTGCACCACCTAAAATTGCTAGTACAGGCTTTTCTCCTTCTTCTAATATTTTTTTAAGGCTTACAATTTCTTGAGCTAATAAGTTTCCAAAACATTTATTTTCTGGAAAAAATTGAGCTATAATTGTAGTTGAAGCGTGTGCTCTGTGAGCTGTTCCAAAAGCATCGTTTACATATACATCTCCTAATTTAGAAAGTTGTTTTGCAAAATCAACATCACCTGCTTTCTCTTCATTATGGAAACGTAAATTTTCTAATAATAAAACTTCTCCCATTTTTAATTCTGCAGACGCTTTTTCAGCAACTTCACCAACACAATCTGAAGCAAATTTTATATGAACCCCAATAATTTCAGAAACTTTATCTACAATATGCTTTAGTGAAAATTTATCCTCAGCTCCTTTTGGGCGTCCTAAATGCGACATTAGAACTACTGCACCACCATCTTCTAAAATCTTTATAATTGTAGGTTTTGCTGCTTCAATTCTGGTTACATCAGTTACATTAAAATTTTCATCTAATGGTACGTTAAAGTCAACACGTATTAAAGCTTTTTTTCCTTCAAAATTAATATCTTGTATTGTTTTCATTTTTATATGTATTTGTTGCACAAAGATAACTCAAATTAGCCTAAATGGAAGACTTTTTTACGAAAGCGATTTCATTTTTAGTTATTTAAAAACGAAACGAATCAAAAATTAAAAAAAAGTTTTACTTTCGCTTTAATGAATTTTTCAAAAATATTAGGACAAGAACATTTAAAAAACCATTTGATAAAATCTACTGATAATGGCAGGGTTTCTCATGCGCAATTATTTATTGGAAAAGAAGGTTCTGGTGTTTTACCAATGGCGATTGCTTATGCGCAATATATTTTAATTTCTTCAAGCGATAATCCAGAAATTACAACTATTAAATGTGAGAAATTGATGCATCCAGATTTGCATTTTGCATTTCCAGTTGCAACAAATGAAAACATAAAAAGCAAACCGATAAGCAATGATTTTTTAGAAGAATGGCGCAATTTTGTTAAAGACAAACCTTATGGTAATTTATTTGAATGGTTGCAATTTATTGGCGTTGAAAACAAGCAAGGTCAAATTGGTGTAGATGAAGCTGAACAAATCGTTAAAGCTTTAAAACTTAAAAGTTACGAAGGTGGTTATAAAGTAATGATTATTTGGATGGCTGAAAAAATGAACACTTCGGCATCTAACAAATTGTTAAAATTATTAGAAGAACCTCCTGAAAAAACAGTTTTTTTATTAGTTGCTGAAGATGAACAACAAATAATTACTACCATAAAATCTCGTTGCCAAATATTGCATTTTCCATTATTACCTAACGAAGCAATTGAAAATGGATTGATTGAAAAAGAAGGTACAGACCAACCTATTGCTGCACAAATTGCGCATCAGGCTGATGGAAATTTCAACAAAGCTTTACATTTATTGCACAACGATAATGACGATGAACAGTTTGAACAATGGTTTATAACTTGGATTAGAGCGGCTTTTAAAGCAAAAGGTAACGCTGCAGTAATTCAAAATTTAATTAGTTGGAGCGAAACCATTGCAAAAAGCGGAAGAGAAACTCAAAAACGATTTTTAAAATACTGTTTGCAATTTTTTAGACAAGCCATGTTGTTAAATTATAGTGCTGATTCTTTGGTGTTTTTAGAACCAAAAACACCTGGTTTTAAATTAGATAATTTTGCACCTTTTATACACAGTGGTAATATTTTAGACATTACAAATGAACTAAATGATGCTATTTATCATATAGAACGCAACGGAAACCCAAAAATTATTTTGTTAGATTTATCTATAAAATTAACACGCCTTTTACATACTAAAGAAACCTCTTAATTATGTCTATTTTTAATAATAATTCAGCAGAAATTTTACTGTTATTATTCTTTATAATAACTTATTTTTTATCTGTTATTGAAAAAATTGCCGATTGGGAAAATACAATAGCCTACTATACAAATCATTTCAAAAAAACAATACTTTCTAAAATGATTCCACTATTATTAATTCAAGTTATAATTTTTGAAATTGCTGCATTAATTTTGTTAGGTGTTGGTCTATATTTTTTAATTACTGAAAACTCAATTTCTATTGCTAAAATTGGACTGGAAATTTCTGCACTAACCTTATTACAATTTTTGGTAGGACAACGATTGGCAAAAGATTATCCAGGTGCAATGAATATTACAATTTACTTTATTTTAAATATTATTGGCATCTATTTATTAACTTAAAACATTGATTATGAAATTATTAGGAATAGGTTCTCGCATTAAACATACCGAATTTGGTTTGGGTGTAGTTACCAATGTAACCTCTAAACATTACTGGGTTACTTTTATTGAAAACGGATTAGAAACTATAGATTTAGATAGTGAATTTGAACTTATAGAAAGTGTTGAAGATGAAGTTGATACTATAAGTTTTTATGAAGTAGAAACAACACTAAAAAATATGCTAAAACAATGGTCAGATATTTCTGAAATTATCCCAATTGCAGATCGTTGGAAAGGTGGTAAATTAATTCTAGAGCCTAAAGATACCAGTTTGGCAAGTAAAGAAATTCCTATTGACACTTTCTTTCATAAAATTGTGATGGTTAGAGATCGTATTAGAGTTATGGAACAAAAAATAAATTCGAGCAAATTAGACGATCAAGAAAAGGTTGATTTACAGCAATACATAACTCGTATTTATGGAAGTCTAACCACTTTTAATGTTCTATTTAAAATAAAAGAACAGCAATTTTCGGGAGCTAAAAGTAAGTAAAATAGCAATTGTAACTTAAAATTTATATTTAAAAAAAGCAATTAACGTACATTAATTGCTTTTTTTATTTAATAATAAGATATTAACTGTTATTTTTTAGCAAAATCTTCATTTAGCAATTCTAAAATTGCATTTGTTACATTTAAATTATCATCACCATACATCACTGTTCCGTTTCCTGAAGTTCCTAAAACCAAATTTAAACCATTAGCTTTTGAATAAACCGAGACAAAACTATCTACTTTTTTTGTTATAGCTTCGCTTAAAAGTTGATTTTCTTGTTGTAAAGCTTGACCTGCTTGTTGCTGTCTTCCTTGTAAAACTTGCTGCTCTTGTTGTAATTCTTGCTCAGTTTGTGCTCTTTTAGAAGCAGACATATTTTGCGCGTTCTGATAATATTCTTGCACTTTTGTCTGAAATGGTGCAGAAATACTATCCAATTCTTTTGACATTGCCTCTTGTTTTTCTTTTAAGGTCTCTTCCAATGCTTTTGTTCCATCATAATCTTTCATTAGATCTTCAACATTAATATAAGCAATTTTAGTTTGATTACACGATGCAGATAGAATTACAAAAGCAACTAATAGTAATTTTTTCATGGTTTTTAGTTTTGATATTTTAAATTCCGATTCATTTTTAAATTGCTGCGAATATATAAACAAAATAGATAGTCTATATTAATATTTTTAACTATTTAAATTATTTATATTAAAACCAAATAATATAATTAAACATTATTAAAAATGAAGGTTACAGATTTAACCTAAAGTCTTTTTAATAATATTTGAAGGCTACATAGGTAAATCATAAAAAAAACCGTTAAAAACGCTTAAAATAAGTTTTAAGCGTTTTTTACAATATAAATTAAAGAAGAATACTCTTTTGAAGCTAACGCATTTAAATTAGATTTAAAACCAATATAAAATGCTTTTAGAAAATTAGATTTAGAAGTTTTATATTTTTCACTTAACAACGAAACATAAAACGAATCAAATTTCATTGGAAGTATTTTAACAACATTCATTTGTTCTTTTAAAAAGAGTTTTTGAATAGTTGTTTTTGAAAAATGCCATAAGTGTCGTGGTACATCAAAAGCTGCCCAAAATTGTTTATAATACAAAGCATCGTAACTTTTATAATTAGGAACTGCCACAATCAAAACTCCATCTGCTTTTAATAACGATTTCAATTTTGAAATATATGCTTCTAGATTTGGCACATGTTCTAATACATGCCACAAAGTTATAACGTCAAATTTTTCAGAATCTAATTCATTTATATCAGTAAAAACTTTTGAAGTTGTGCTCTTGCTTATTTTTGACTCAGCTAAATCCCTTGCATTTTTATTTGGCTCTACTCCTACTACATTCCATCCATTATTTTTACATGTAACTAAAAAATCTCCAGTTCCACATCCAATATCTAGTATTTTTTTTTCTGAAATTTTAAAAGAATTAATAAGTTTTAGTTTATTATTTAAAGCATATTTTTTTACAATTTGATACACCTTATCTATAACAGATTTTTTAGCATCTGTATGCGAGATATAATCTGAACTTTGATAATAGAAATCTAATTCCTCAGCTTTTGGTTGTGGAAAAGTTTCTAACATTTCGTATTCAGAATTATACACTAAATCAAAAACTTTATTTGAAACCGTATAATCTTTACATCTTAAATAAGGTGTTTTTTTTGAATTCATTTTAAGGATTTCTTGCAAACTTTATTAAACAAATAAACACGTTCCACGTGGAACATTAAAATTATCTTCCCATATAAACCAATAAAACAGAAATATCACTTGGTGAAACTCCACTAATTCTAGTTGCCTGTGAAATCGTAATCGGTTTAATTTTAGTTAATTTTTGACGCGCTTCTATCGATAATGATTTAACTTTGGAATAATCAAAATTAGAAGGAATAGCAACATTTTCTAACCTATTTAATTTATCTGCTTGGTTCTTTTCCTTTTCAATATATCCAGCATATTTTACATGAACTTCTGTCTGTTCTATAACTTCATTGTCAATATTATTTTCTAAAATAAATGCAGCTACATCGGGTATTTTTTGAAGCTCGTTAAAATCCAATTGAGGTCTAGCAGCAATTTTAAACAGCTTCATAGATTGTGAAATCGGAGCAGTATTATTAGCTTCTAAAATAGGATTTATCACCTCAGGTTTGATACTAGCTTCAATTAAAAACTTCACAAATAAATCTGTTTTTTCTTGCTTTTCAAGAACTCTAGCCATACGCTCTTTTGATGCTAAACCTAATTCAAAAGACTTTGGTGTTAAACGTAAATCAGCATTATCTTGTCGCAATAAGGTTCTATATTCAGCTCTTGAAGTAAACATCCTATAAGGCTCTTCCGTACCTTTTGTAATTAAATCATCTATTAAAACACCAATATATGCTTCGTTTCTTTTTAAAATAAAAGGCTGTTTTCCCTGTACGTTTAAAGCAGCATTTACACCTGCCATTAAACCTTGGGCAGCAGCTTCTTCATAACCAGTAGTACCATTAATTTGACCAGCAAAATACAAGTTCTTAATTAACTTAGTTTCTAATGTATGGTTTAATTGAGTAGGCGGAAAAAAATCGTATTCAATAGCATAACCATATCTAAAAAATTTTACATTTTCAAATCCAGCTACTTTACGCAACGCTTTGTCTTGAACATCTTCTGGAAGCGATGTAGAAAATCCATTTACATAAACTTCAACAGTATTCCAACCTTCGGGTTCAACAAATATTTGATGACGTTCTTTAGTTGCGAATCTATCAATTTTATCTTCAATTGAAGGGCAATATCTTGGGCCGATACTTTGTATTCTACCATTAAACATTGGCGAACGATCGAAACCTGTTCTTAACAAATCATGAACTTCTTTAGAAGTATAACTCATATAACATGAACGTTGATTCTTTAAAGGTTCAGTTGATGCTAAATAACTAAACTTTTCAGGATTATCATCGCCAGGTTGTTCAATCATTTTAGAATAATCCAACGACCTTCCATCTACTCTTGGAGGTGTGCCCGTCTTCATTCTCCCCGCTTCAAAACCTACTTTTACTAAGTCTTCTGTAATTCCAATTGACGCACTTTCTCCTGCTCTTCCTCCTCCAAAAGTTTTATCACCAATATGAATTAAGCCGTTTAAAAAAGTACCAGCAGTTATAATTACAGTTTTAGATTTTAATGTAATTCCTAAAGAAGTTTTAACACCAACAATTTTATTATCTTCAAATATCAAACCCTTAACCATATCCTGAAAAAAGTCAACTTTCTCAGTTTGTTCTAACATATTTCTCCAGGTTTCAGCAAAACGCATGCGATCACTTTGTGCTCTTGGACTCCACATTGCAGGCCCTTTAGATTTATTCAGCATTTTAAATTGAATAGCCGTTTCATCTGTTACAATACCACTATAACCACCCAGAGCATCTATCTCACGCACTATTTGTCCTTTAGCAATACCACCCATTGCGGGATTACAACTCATTTGCGCAATATTTTGCAAACTCATTGTAATTAATAAAGTATGTGCCCCCATATTAGCTGCAGCTGCAGCTGCCTCTCCACCTGCATGACCACCACCTACTACTATAACATCGTATTCAGTATTAAACATAAGTTTTGTATTTTGTTCCACGTGGAACGTTAATTATGAATTTAATAATCCTAAACATTTATCCTCTTCACAACGCATTTTTAATTTCTCAGTGTCAGTTTTATCTTTAAAACCTAAATAATGTAAAATTCCGTGAATTATTACCCTATTTAACTCATTATCAAAGGATTGATTAAATTGTTTGGCATTTTCTTTAACTCTTTCAATTGAAATAAAAATATCACCACTAATTAGCTTACCTAAAGTGTAATCAAAGCTAATAATATCTGTAAATGTATCATGTTCTAAAAATTCAACATTCAATTTAAGTAAGTATTCATCATCGCAAAAAATATAATTTAATTCTCCTTCTGTAAAACCATAACTATCTATACAAGAAGAAATCCACTCTTGAAGCTGTAATTCATTAGGTAATTTAAATGCTGTTTCGTAATTAAATTGAATCATTTTTATGAACTGTTTTAAAATACTCTTGTACTTTAGTTTTATAAATTTTGCGCAAAGGTAATGATTGTCTATTTAATATTTCATTATAATTAAAATACTGATTTTTGAGTTTTAATTTATCAATACTTCTTTTTTGAAATGATTCAATATTAGTTTTAGACTTTCTCTTGATATCGTCTCCTTGTTCCTTTCTTGCCTTTTCTAGTTTTAATAATTCGTGATTTAATTGTTGCATTTTTTCAAGCACACTTTTGGTAAAACCTTTTTCTAAAAGCTCATTTTCTAACGCTTCCATTTTCTTAATTGCCTCTCCAGAGCCGCTACTAGGTTTTCTCATATTATCTCCTAACATTTTTTGTAGCATTTCACGTAGTTTGGCTTGTTCTTTATAAATTTCAAAAAGGGTTTCATTTTTAAGTTCACCATCTTCTCCTTCCTCTCCATTTCCTTTTTGCATACCTTCTTTAATTTTTCTTTCTAAACCTTTCTGTTTTTGTATAATATCGGGCATCGTAAAACCCTTTCCTCCTTTTGTACTTCCGCTTCCCATACTAGCAGAAGCATTCATTAAACTTTCTAATAAGTTACTAAGTTGATTTGCTAAATTATTAACCGAAGTAATTACAAATTGCTGGTTAGAAGAACCCTCCCTAAATCTATTATCGGAAAAATTTGAAAGCGACTCATCAATATTATAATGTGCTTCACTAACCTCTTTTTGAATAGCTGTACTCATTTTTACCAAGCGCAAAGAAAGCATATAAATACTATCATCTATATGTTCGAAATACTCTTTTAAAATGTATTGTTTTTTAAGATTCTTAGCATATTCTGGATGATTAGCATCTGTATTAGAAAAATTAGTTAAAAGCGCTTCTTGCTGAAAAGAAAACTCAATTAAATTTTCCACAATTTTACGTAAATCCTCAATATTTTCATCGATGGTTTCACTTTCTGAAACTTCCATAGATTGCTCCATAGATTTACTTAATTGCTTCATTTTTTTTGCTGCAGATTTCTGCTTTTTTTTTGCTTTTAATTTGGAACTGGTTCCCTCAGAACTTTCTTCTTCTTTATTTAATTCATTTAGCGCCTCTTTTAAATCTTGTTCAATTTTCTGTTTTTCATCAGAATTATCTGGGAGCATCATAGGACGATTTAAATCATTATTTTCCTTATTTAGTTCTTCAAAATCGTTTTTTATTGCATCGAATTCTTTGTTTATTTCTTCTTGCCTTTTAGAAGTATTTTCTTCATTAGATTTATTAGATAAATCATCTTCTTTTTTAGCTAGATTTTTTAATTTTTCTGAAATTTGACTTGCTTTTTGCTCAACATAAAAACGTTTAGTAAGTTCTAAAATACGTTCTAAACTTTGTTCATTACGTTTGTTCTTTTTTGCAATTTCTTTTAACTTATCTACCAAATCTTCCTTTTTAATTTTTTTAGAAAGTTCTTCTAGCTCTTTAAGCATATCTTCTTGTTCAACTAACTTTTTAGTTTCTTCAATACGTTTTTTTAATTCCTCTTTTTTGTCACTTAAATTTGTATCTTCTGGCTGTTCATTTAAATTTTGTTCTAATTGCTCGGTTTGCTTTTTGAACATTTCTTGATACTGCTCCTGTCTTTTTATAAACTGTTGTAATTTTTTTGAATCGTTCCAATTAATTTCTGCCTTCTTTTGAAGTTCATTTTTAAACTTTTCGACTTCAGAATTAGATTGTTTAGATTTTTCTAATGTTTTAGAAATTTGATTCATATTATCCTCTTGTTCATTTAATAAATCTTCTTTTAATTCCTTTTCCGTTTTATTATAGTAACTAAATATTTTACTTTTAGTTTTTTTACTTCCTTGTACTTGATCATTATCAAAAACTTCAAAATACATTTCGTAATTTAAACCTTCTTCAATAGTAATTCCTTCAGGAAAAACATAGTAAAAATCTGTAAATGACGATTTTGCAACCTCTATTTTATGAGTTTTAAGCGACGTTGGATTTGTTTTATCATAATATACCAACTGTAGTTTATGTACCCCATAATCGTCACTTAATTGTCCTATAAACTGTACTGGGCCTCTGGTAATTGAGTCGATATCTGACTTTACAACAATTTTTGGAAACTCATCTGAAATAACACCTATTTCAAAATTTAAAGCTTCGTGGTTTTTTAACTGTTTATTTGAAGTTGTAATTCTATAATTTGTGGTTGCGTTTAATAGTTTACTAAAACTGAAGAAGTTTTTTGTAGTTTGCTTAAAATTTGCTGTAGTATTTTTATTGTAAATAAAAGAAACAGAATCTGTTTGATGCGTTTCTACCTGCCACGAAATAGTAGTTCCTTGTGGAACAATTGCATTTCCAGTATTTTTAATAACTTGGTTACTTTTACCTGTATAACTTGGATAATTTAACACCATTTGTAAATTTGTAATTACAGGAGTTGCTATTAAATTAAGTGAAAATTCTGGTGAAATTACTCCATTAGCTTCAATATAAAATTTGATAGGTTTTTTAACATTTGTAAAGTTATATTGAAATTTCCCTAATCCAATAGGATCTAAATATTGATTTTGATTGCTAAAATTAATTGTTGCATCTTCTGGGATTGTATTTCCAAGAGTTTCTATTTGTAACTTAAAATCGTTTGCTTCAACAACATTTAAAGATTGATTTAATATTTTAAATTCAAAAGGTGCTGGAGGTTGAAATGCTGTATTATAATGTACTACTCTAGATAAACTATTGTTAAAAATTGTAACATTTCCGGTAACATAAACTAACAACCAAATTACAATTGGCAGTAATGCGTATTTTATATATTTTTTGTTGCTCGAAAAATTAACCGCATTTTTAAACGGAATTAGTTTAAACGCGTTCGATTTTTGTTCTATACTAGCTTCAATAAGTTCAGAGTTTTGTTGCATACTTTTTAACTGTAACAAATTCAATAACTTATCTTTAATTTCAGGAAAATGTATCCCTATTATTTTTGATGCTTCAACCTCTGAAATTCCTTTCTTTAAACCATAAATTTTAAATACTGGAATAAGAATATAATTAATGATTAAAGCGATTTCTACTAAAATAAACAACCAAAATAACAAAGTTCTAGAAACTGGTTGTAACCATAAAAAATGTTCAATAAGTAACGTGAAAATAAAATACAATAAACCTAAAGAAATGAATAGTAAGATTCCTTTTATAAGTTCATTAGTATAAAACTTTCTAGTAAACTCTTGAAGTTTTTGCTGTATGTAATTAAAATTGCTCAATTCCTTATTTTATAACTATTAAAACGGCTAAAAATAACGAAAATTACGTTAAAACCTTAGTTATAAGTAATGTTTGTAGTTTTTGAAGTTCTAGAAAATGTAAGATTTAAAAAAGAAATGGAAGTTTTAAACCAATTTAAAGTATGACTATTTTCTCTTTAATAGCATAAATTACAAGCCCGATCCGAGTTTTTACGTCCAACTTTTCGAATAAAGATTCTCTATAATTTTCTAGTGTTTTAGGACTTAAACACATTACTTCAGCAATTTCTTTGTATGTTTTTTCTGAAACTGTTAATTTTAAAAATTCCAATTCCCGATCTTTAAGCGTAATATTTTTAGGCTTGTCTGGTTTATGAATGGACTTTAATAAGGTATTTGTTATATTGTCTGTATAATAAAATCCGCTTGAATTAACTTGGTTAAGTGCCTGGTGTAAAATATTTGGATGAATATCTTTTAATAAATAACCTTTTGCTCCAGCACGAAGCATTGCCAAAATAGTAGACTCATCACATTCCATAGACAATGCCAAAACCTTAATTTCTGGATTAGTATCTTTTAACCAATTTGTAGCTTCAATACCATTCATAATTGGCATTTGAATATCCATTAGCACAATTTCTGGCAGCGTATTTTCTTTTGAAATATAATCTACAAGTTCTTTTCCATTGTTTAAAACAGCCAACACATTAAACTCTTCAAAATTTGAAACTAATCCGTTAAGTGCTTGTGAAAATAGCAAATGATCATCTACTATAACTATGTTAATTGGGTTCATCGGACATTTTATTTGGGACAACTAATATATAATTTTGTTCCAACATTTTCTTCAGAATTTAAATCTATTTTCGCTCCAATTAATTTTCCACGGCTCCTAATATTTATTAAGCCTATTCCCAGTTGTTTAGAAGTGTCGTTTATGTCGAAACCAATTCCGTTATCTTCAGCTATTATTTCTAAGTTATTTTCATTATAATTTAATTGAATAATAAGCTTATCTGCCTTAGAATATTTTAAGGTATTGTTACAAAACTCTTGTAAAATTCTAAATAAAATAATTTCTTTTTCGTTGCTTAAATTATAAGATTCTCCTTGTATTTCTAATGAAGCATCAATAACATTTAATCTATTAAAGCGAGCCATTTCTAATTCTAAAGATTCAATCAATCCTTTATTTTTAATTGTTTCAGGGTTTAAAGATTTGGCCAAACCACGCAATTCTTCTAAACTTTTACCTACGATATCACCTGTTTCCTGAATTTTTATTTGCTGTTCTTCTGGTACGCTCATTTGCACAATATTTAATTGCATTTTAGCCACTGAAAGTAATTGTCCTATATTATCATGGATTTCCCAACTAATATTTTTTAAAGTTTGTTCCTGAATTTCTAATTTAGATTTATTAATTTCTTCTTCAAATTGCTTTTGAGTTTCGCGCTGTTTTAGAATGTAAGCAACTTTTTTCTTCTGAAAATACAATAAGAAAACTACCAAGGAAGCTGCTAAAACAATAATAATAATTGTTACAGCTAAAACTAATATTTGAATTTCCTTTTGATCCATTATATATCAATTATACTCTTTTTTGCTGACTATAAAACCTGTAACAAAACAACTTATCATTAATAAATTTAAGAGAAATGTAATTATTTTAAAAACACCACCAAAAACAATAAATTCTGCAATTATGTATACAGGGATAAAACCTATATTAAATAATAAAACACCCAAACTTATCCAAAAATAGATAGATTTTTTTAAGTTTAAGATTTCATCACTTTGTAATAATTCAGAAAAATATATCATTATTGAAATTACAATTAAAATACTACCAATAACAGAATTTATAGATAAAAATTTACTTAAAAAATCTACATAAAAGGCAATTACTACAGCGGTAAAAACAGCATAAATACCAATAATAAATATTACAATTTTCCTTTTTAAGGAATTTTGTAGTAGATGTAAGAAAAAGAATAAATAGAAAAAATGATTCACTAAATTCCAAGTATTAAATATTGGAAAAGTATTTATCCTTAACAAAACTCCAATTATAAATGCTGAAATTTCAGTTAGTAAAGAATATGCGATAAAAATTAGAAACAATTTTATATACAAACTATCTCTAATTTTAGAATAATTTATAAAACCTGCACAAAGCACTATTATATAAAATATCGGGTATATTAAAAAAAAATATTTCAATGTTATTGAGGATATTGTGCAGAAGGAGGATCTCCTAAAGTGCCATTATTCAACCCATCTAAATCGTCTATATCAGAATTTTCTCCACCCTCAAGTCCATCTTTTTGAGAAGAACCAACTACTGTTCTTGTAGGAACAAAAAACACAGTACTTGTATTACTTTTTTCGGTAGCTTTCTTTCCGTAAGCTCCAAAATAAACTCTTAAACCATTTGCTTCAGGCGCATTACTTTCAATATAAGCAATGTAATTTTTAATTTCTTCAATTGAAAACCAACAAGATAATGCATCCTTTTTTTTAGGTTTATTATCTAAGTTTTTAACAATCTTATTTAATTCTTTAGAACGTGTTTTTATAAATTGTTGATTTAACTCTTTTGCTTTTTCAGGTGAAATAAGTCCTTTAGGTAATTTTAAACTCATAAGTAAGTTATATTTTCTAAAAATTTTTTGCTAAAGTTAATTAATTAATTTAAAATAATTAATTAATAAGGGGATATTTCCCCTCTAAAAAAAGGAGGTATTTCCCCAGTAAATTATGAGAATTGTATGGTACTTTTGAAGTATAATAATTTACGCTTTATGCATTACAAAGAAAAACATACAGAAAAATATATTAAAGTTGGTTTTTTTATTCTCCTTTTTGTTTTACACTTTATACTATTAACTAAAGTTACCAGCAATACTAAAAGTGAACAAAATTTTGAAAAACATATTAAAAACTAAATTAATACGTACCGCATTTTCGTCCCACACCGTTTAACAAGTCTTTGATTAATTCAAAGGGATTCTAAAATCAATTATTGGACTGATTTTAAAGGTTGCTTTCTGGCAACCTTTTTTTTGTAATATAAATGCTTGAATTTATATGTATAAATTATCTTTGCACTTTAAAACAACAAAAAATGAACAACGTTAGAGTACGATTTGCACCTAGTCCAACAGGACCTTTACATATTGGAGGAGTTAGAACTGCCCTTTTTAATTATTTATTTGCTAAAAAACACAACGGAACTTTTATTTTAAGAATTGAAGACACCGACCAAACACGTTATGTACCAAATGCAGAACAATATATAATCGATTCTCTAAATTGGTTACAGATTCCTTATGATGAAGGACCAGGAAAAAATGAAAAATTTGGACCTTATCGCCAGTCGGAACGTAAAGAAATTTACAAAAAATATGCTCAAAAATTAATTGCTAACGGTAAAGCATACTATGCATTTGATACTTCAGAACAATTAGATTTTCACAGAAAAGATCACGAAGAAAAAGGCAAAACATTTATTTATAATTGGCATAACCGTGAAAAAGGTCGTTTGGTTAATTCACTTGTACTTTCTAAAGAAGAAGTAGAAAAAAGGATAGCTAACGGTGATAATTATGTGGTTCGTTTTAAAATGTATGACCCAGAAAATAATGATACTGAAACTATAGAGGCTGATGATATTATTCGAGGACACGTTTCTTTCAAAAAAGAAATTTTAGATGATAAAATTCTATTTAAAAGCGATGGAATGCCAACCTACCATTTAGCAAATATTGTTGATGATCATTTAATGGAAATAAGCCATGTAATTCGTGGTGAAGAATGGTTGCCTTCCCTCCCATTACATATTGCATTATACGAAGCATTTGGTTGGAATTCTCCAGAATTTGCACATTTACCATTAATTTTAAAACCCGTAGGAAAAGGAAAATTAAGTAAACGTGATGGTGATAAATTAGGATTCCCGGTTTTTCCACTTGAATATAAAAACAACGAAACTGGTGATGTTTCACGTGGATATAAAGAAGATGGTTATTTTGCCGAAACTGTTGTTAATTTTTTAGCCTTATTAGGTTGGAATCCAGGAACTGAGCAAGAAATTTTTAGTTTAGAAGAATTGGTAAAATCATTTGATTTAAGTCGTGTAAATAAATCTGGAGCACGTTTTGATCCAGACAAAACCAAATGGTTTAACCAACAATACATGCAATTAAAATCTGATGAAGAATTAGCTGAATTGTTTATACCAATTATAAAAAAACACGTCATTACTAATAAAATGAAGCAATCTACTCCTTTAGATGAGATTACTTCGTCGAAAACTCCTCGTAATAACGAGAAACAATTAACTAAAAATTATGTAACCAAAGTAGTTTCTTTAATTAAAGAAAGAGCAACTTTTGTTTCAGATTTTTGGGAATTAAGTAGTTTCTTTTTTGAAGCTCCCTTAGAATTTGATTCAAAAGCTTCAAAAAAATCTTGGAAAGCAGATACTGCTCCTTTAATGCAAGAACTAATTACAGTTTTAGAAGCTATTAACGACTTTAGCTCTCAAAATGTTGAATCGGTAGTAAAAGAATGGATTACAAGTAAAGAAATTGGTTTTGGAAAAGTAATGCAACCTTTTAGATTAAGTTTAGTTGGAGCTATGAAAGGCCCGCACCTTTTTGATATCTCCGAAATGGTTGGAAAACAACAAACTATAGATAGAATTAAAAAAGCAATTGAAACTTTATAGGTTTCTATACTGTCATTCCTGTGAAAACAGGAATCCATAATTATATAATATGGTTACCTACCTGCGCAGGTATGAAAAAATAAATAGGCTGCATAAAAAGTAAATAAAATAGGTAATGTTGAAATCGAAGATTCAACAAAGCTAAACAGGTTTAAATTAAAGTTTTTTAAAAGATTATATACTAAAAAAGGAGCTAATTAGCTCCTTTTTTTATAACTCTAATTTTACATTATAATCCTTTAAAGCATCTTTATACTTTTCAGCCTGAAAATTCTCTGCACTAAATTCAATTTTACGTTCATTTCGCATTTTAATGTGCTTTATTGAACGTAAATAACGACGTAATTCTTTTTCATTAGTAATTTTTAATCCTGGAACACGAATTCCTTTTCCATTTTCATCTTTTGCAACCATAGAAAAATAAGAAGAATTACAATGTTTTTTAATTCCTGTTCTAATATTTTGAGATTCAACTCTAATACCAACCACCATTGAAGATCTTCCAACGTAATTTACTCTAGCATGTAAGGTTACTAATTCACCAACTTCTATAGGATTTAAAAAATCTACTCGGTTAACAGAAGCCGTAACACAATATTGACCTGAAAATTTTGATGCTGAAGCAAAAGCCGCTTTATCCATTAACGACAAAATAAATCCACCGTGAATTTTTCCACTAAAATTAGAATGTGATGGCAGCATTAATTCGGTTAAAATAACTTCTGATTCTTCAGAATTTTTATAAATTTTATTCATAGAAGCAAATATAACACGCTTATAATTAAAATCAATAGAATCTATTTTACAAAATACTATTCTTGTTATTTGGACATAAAAAACATATTTGTCATTTCCAAAAAGGAGAAATCACATAACAATACTGTTTATAAGTTGTGACTCCTCCTTTTTGGAAATGACAAGAAAATGTTGTTAACAATTCAAATATTAGTCAAAATAATTTCACTCTTTATTTAAAGTTTTTAACACTCGTTCTGGTGTTAATGGCATTCTTGTTACTCTTGCTCCGCAAGCATCAAATACAGCATTTGCAATGGCCCCACCAACACAAATAATTGCAGGTTCTCCACCACCTTGAGGCTTTGAATCCATTTTATTCATAAATAAACATTCAATTTTTGGAGTATTTGAAAATTTTGTAATAGTATAATTGCTAAAGTTTCTAGATTTTACCAAACCTCCGTTAAACTCAATATCTTCATACAAAGCATATCCTAAGCCCATTGTAATTCCTCCTTCAGTTTGAACTGTAGCACCATGTGGGTTTACAACTTGACCCATATCTTGCGAACAAACTAGTTTGATTGGAGTTACAACTCCTGTTTTTTTATCCACATGTACTTCTGCAATCATAACAACACTAGTACCTGCATCTTCACCAAGAGCAATTCCAAAACCGTGACCTTCTTTTTTTGTTCTATTCCAACCAAATTCCTCAGCACCTAGTTTTAAAGCGGCAATCATATTTTCACTTTTCAAATTCTTTAATCTGAATTCTAAAGGATCTATTCCAGTTTCAAAAGCTGTGACATCTATATGAGATTCACGTGCAAAAGTTGTTGAATTATTTCCAGGAGCACGCCAAGCTCCAGTTCCAAACGGATGGATATCTCGTTCATTAAACATTCTGGTTTTATTATTTTCTACATCATAAAATAATTTTGTTCCACGTGTTCCTGCACAATAAATGTCAAATTCCCATAAATTTAATTTTCCATTTTCATCTACACCAGAAGTTACATTAATAACTGCAGCTGGTCTAAATTTATCGTACATAAACTCTTCTTTTCTACTCCAAACTAATTGTACCGGTTTTTTACAACTTTTTGCAATTAAAGCAGCTTCAATAGCTTGTTGATTGTATATTTTTCCACCAAAACCACC
>Ga0193954_1000110_pt1 | contig 46448 bp, 38 predicted proteins | sample BB_5_MG_FD_140340 | JGI IMG/M metagenome (GOLD analysis project Ga0193954, IMG submission 140340) | Microbial mat bacterial communities from the Broadkill River, Lewes, Delaware, United States - BB_5_MG | ecosystem: Environmental > Aquatic > Freshwater > River > Microbial mats | place: USA...
CGAGAACTGGTGCGTCGTGCTCGACGACGAGATCGTCGAACGGTTGCGCACGATGCGCGCCGGTCGGGCACCGAAGGAGACGGGTGGGATCATCGTAGGGTACACTGACCATTTCTCGCGGACCATTTACGTGGTCGACGTTCTCCCCGCACCGAGCGACAGCGTTGAGGAAGCCACAGCCTTCGAGCGGGGTGTCGACGGCCTGCAGGCGGCATGGAAAGACGTCCAGGAGCGGACTGGGTTCATCGTGAACTACATCGGCGAATGGCATTCCCACCCGCGACGCAGCGCATCACCCAGCTCGGATGACATGATGCTCATCGCCCAGCTCGGTGAGATTCTCGCGCGTGATGGTGAGCCCCTGTTGATGATGATCGTCGCTGAAGACGAGCTCTCAGTCTCCGTTCATGAGTGCGACGGTTCGACCACGCTGACTTCGGCTGGCAGGTTGACGTAGCGTGGCGGCATCCTTTGTGGACAACGACCTTGCTACCGTCCGGAAGCAGCCCGAGGCCCGTGCCCAGGCGGTCGTCGTACTCTACCGCGGTGACGAGATTGAGGTGGTTTGCCAGCGAGACGACTGGACCGAGGTTAGGCTCGGTTTGGGGCGGACCGGCTGGGTGCGTGGCCTGAAGCTTCGTGCCACCGGGCTACTTGAGTTTGCGTTCATCGACGTTGGTCAGGGCGACGCATGTCTCATGACTACGCCGCAACGCCGCAAGATTTTGATCGATGGCGGCGAGAACCAGCTTGTCGCACGCTATCTTGCAAAACGATTCAGAGGCGAAACCGTCGTTTTTGATGCCGTCGTCGTCACTCACGGTGATGCCGACCACTTCGCAGGTCTAAGTAGACTGGTCGAGGCTGGCGACGAGCCTCGACCAGAGAAGCGCATTCGCTTCGAGACCGACCGCGTTTTCCACAACGGTCTCGTGAAGCGTCCGACTGCGCTGCCGGAGATTGAGCGGCTTGGAACGCCGCGAAAGGAGGGCAACCGGGTCCTCGTCCCGGTTGTTGACGATCCAAGATCAGTCTCGGAGGCGAACAGGCCCTTCACGCGCTGGCAAGCGGCCCTCAACGAGCTCGCCATACGACGGAAGCTTCAGATCGCGCGGCTTGAGGCCGGCAGTGATGCGTTTTCCTTCCTCGATGTGAGGGTCGACGTACTCGGGCCGCGCGTAGTTGCCGCGCGCAACGGTGAACCACATCTTGAGATGCTGAGAGGCGACGGCGGGGGAGGGTTGTCCGCCGCAAGGACGATCAATGGCCACTCCGTGGTCCTGATGGTCACCCATGGGAATGTGCGGACCCTACTCACGGGTGACATCCACGCTGCAGCGGAGCGCGAACTCTTGCAAGAGCACGCAGCGGGACAGCTCTCGCTTCGCGCGGATGTGCTCAAAGTCCCACACCACGGTTCGGATGATGTCAGCCGCGACTTCATTCGCGCGGTTGAGTCACTTGTATCAGTGATTTCCGCAGGCGATGATGATGCGCGGCGCGACTACTTGCACCCACGCGCGAATCTACTGGGCCTTCTCGGACGCGCCGATCGAGGTGCCGAGCCGGTCATCTTCGTCACAAACCTGTCCGGATTTGATCGTTGGGCTGGGCCCGCATTCCACGCCGTCAGGCACCCAAGCGGCTGGGTACCGGACACGCAGCGGGGTACGTTCTACGCTCGCGAACGCTCTGTATATGGGATTGTCCACGTGCGGACCGATGGTTCGCGGTTGTTAGTTGTAAGGCGCGGCGCTCGCCCCGAGCGAGTCGAAGCATACTCGTTCGAAATCGGCCATGACGGTCGCGCGCGGCCGCTGGCTGTTGACCGAACGTGATAGGTCCGCCCACCCACCTTGTGCGAGAAGTCAATTGAGCGACGTCCGTGGGTGCGCCCCGTTCTTGAGCCCTGGCTGTGCTTCCCACTCCGGGGCTTGGACACGCCACGGACACATCCATATCCCTGCGGAGCCTTCTCCATGCCTCACCATCCTTCCACCCGCGATGGCTAACCTCCCGAAATCATGCGCAAACACCTGAAATCACTAGATTCACCGAACTCTCAGCGCATTCCCGTGCGCCTCCGCCACTCCTACACTCCTAGTCCCACACTACGACCTGGGCGAACTGGCCTAGGACAGGTGCCTTTCTCGCGCGCCTCCAAACGGCACCGCATCGCCGCCTCGCAGCTCATAACATTGGCTGGGACCTGCTTGCCGGCGCTACGGGACGGGCCACGCAGCCGAGGCCTTGAAGCCATCCGCGGGGGCTCGTCCGACGTGCTGCTGGGGTTGCGGATCAAACCGGCCGTCCCACCCGTGAGTGCGAAGGGCGTGCGCCCCTGACGCTGGCATGGCGCAGCGCGCGGGCGAGGTCGCGCCACGGCCGCTCCTCAACGCACGAGAGGCTGCGTTCGAATCCACGCGGCCCGCAACGGCGACATAAGCGAGGCGGCCCTACAGAGCCCCTAGGCGCGTGGCCGGAGCCAGGCCGGCGACGTTATGCGTTGAACTCGGGCTGGAGCCAGGCCTCGCCCCATACACAGCCGCCTACCGCCGCCGGTCGACGGGGCCGCGTTGAGCGCACGTGGGCCCACATCTCCAGCCCGGGCCGCGATCGCCGCGGCGGTGTGCGCTCTGCTGCCCGCCTGCGCCCCTGTATGCCCCGTAGAACGGCCCAGGACGCTCCGTGGCACCGCTCAAGTGCAGGGCCTGCGCGGCTCGACGTGCAGACCTTGCGCGCACGGGCTTCGATCGGCGCGGTTTTGGTCTTTCCCGGGCGGAGAAGCGGCTCAGATCGTTGGCACGCGGGTTGCTCTATCCAAAGACATCTGGACACGACGTCCACAACGAAAAGGAAACAAAGATTATGAAAATTGCAGCCAAAACCCAGCTCTCCACCACCAACCGCACCGCCGCTTCCACCAAGCTCAGCTCGGCCGCCGCCTCCACCAAGCTGGAGACGGGCCTGCAGAGCGCCAAGCTCGACAGCCGCGCCTGCCCCGAGAACGCGTTGCTCAGCAGCTTTCGCGACAACGTGCAGAACTTTAACCCTGGCGGCCTGCTCTGCTGGTGATATCGTGTCTGCTGCTTGCGGGTTGCGCTGTGTAGGCGCAGCGCAACCCTCCAGTAGTTCAATCGTTCATGTTCACAATCAGGGTCACCTCCGCCACCAGCTTTGCCTCGACGCTCCAAGACACCGGTCAACCTGTCTTGCCCATCTGGGTGCCAGATGGCGAAGCCGCACAGTTCTCGCGCGCGGTCGGGGAGGCCCTCGGCAAGACTCTGCTTGCCCTCGAGCCCGATACTCTCTTCGAACTGCCGGACCCAAGTCACCTCCTGGATGGGTCCGACGCAGACTTGGTCCTGTACTCATGTCCCGAGGACAGGCCTGTCGCCCATAGGTATGCCGAACTCACAGACCGTGTTTGTATGCTCTGGGATGGCCACTCCGAAATCAAACTCAGCGATGGCAGCGCGCCGCATTCTGTAACTTGGCTTCCACGCCTCGATGAAGTCGATATGGCGGAGCGCCTCATTGAAGTGCGCCAGGCTCTCGGAGGACTCGGTGTACCGTTGGGTGTCATTACGGCCCAGGATGAACGCCACCGAAGTTGGCAGATGCTCAAACAGCTCTGCCCCGGGACGGACGATGCACGAACCACGCGAATCGCACTGACCCGCCCCTCTCAACCCGAAGAGGGAGTGCTCGGCTATGACCTTTCCGGTGCGGAAGTCGTTGAGGCGGTCTCCGCCGCCGAGGGCACACTCCTGCTTGCCGGCCACTCACGACCTTACTGCGCGATCGCCAATAGTACAGACGGCCCGGTGGGCTTTTGCGGTGCGAACTCTGCTGGTCCGGGCTGTGTGGGCGAAGTGCGCTGCCACTTTGGCACCGCGCCCCGCGTGCGGTTGGACGAGCTGCGCGTCGGACGGGCATTTCTCGATGGCTGCACCACCGCGGGTGTGGGCGGGCGCGATTCTGACTTTCCGCCCCGCGATAGTATGGTCTGTCACGCCACCCTTCGCTCCTCGGTGCGCGAGCTGGTTGGAAATACCCACCTAGGAGACTTTGGGGAGCTGGACCTCGACTGGTTTGAGGGTAGCTCCGCGCTCGGCCGTTCGCCCGCTGCCGCAGGCTCCGTCGTCGAGGTGGCTCGCCATACCAGCGAAAGAGAGACTGTGCCGTGCCTGGTCTACTTCGGTGACGCGCGCAACCCGCCCTGGCCGGTGGACTCGGTGCGGGTCGGACGGGTGGACGCCACCGATGACCGCGTGCGCATCGACTTCGACGGTGCGGCGCCCGTACTTATCGCCGAGCTACCATCGCGAAGCTGGGCGCAGGGGGTTACCAGCGGCGAGGTCACATTCGAAGCCAGCGATGTCGCGGCCAGCCGGGTCGAGATCATCGCAGATCCGACGACCGATCGCAGCCTCTTGCTCGCCTCCGGGCGTGGCATGCGCACGCCCGATGCGGCGATAGCCATCGAGCTGCGCCGCACGCCAAGCACGGTTTCTGACCAGGCCGGCGCACGGGCCGTAATCGCCTACGGGCGCGTGCGATGGATGCAAGATCTGGCACCCTTTTCGGAGTGTTTGTCCGCCGTTCGCCAGCGCATGGAGCAAGACATCTTGCGCCTTGTGCACAGCGAGACCCAACAGCGCTCTGAGAGCTTCGGCACAATGCTCTCCCAGGTGGCCGGTGCGCTCGCCCAGTCCGCAGACGGCGAGCTTATTCAGGAGGCGGTCTCAAGATCTGCGACCGGCTTCAGACTGCAAAATGCCTACGCCGCGCGCATGCAGGTGACCCCCTTTGCAGATCCAAGGACGTGCCCGCGTTGCGGCGGTTCGGCCCGCTACGCTGAGTTGCAGGACCTGATTCAGCCCACCGTGCGGCGAAATCGCACCACCTGTGGCTTCTGCGGCGTTGCCGAGGACCTACCCGAGTGGCCCCTTGAGCTGGATTGGGCCGGGGCCAGCCTTCAGCCCTCGCAAGCAGGGTTGACGATTTCGTTGCGCATCCGTAATCGCGGCACCGAGCCCCGCGCTGGCCAAGTGATGGCCTGCCTGAATAGTGTCGCCGTGGACGAGAACCAACCCGCGCCGTCGCAGTTCTCGCTGGGCCCGGGCGAAGAGGTCGTGGTCGTCGCGCAGGCTACGGCCGCCGAGCCGGTCGCCTCCTACCTCGCGGTCCGGGTCTACATCGCTTCTGAGGGCGACTTTGCAGTCTTGGCCGAAAACCGAGTGGTGATGGTCGCCGAAGCAGACGCATCCGCCGACTAGAAGGACTGACGCAGGGTCGCCTCGTCCAGGACCACATTCGCGAGGTCTGCGGCATGGGCCTGGACCTTGGCGAAGGCCTTCGCGATGTCTTGCATGCCCTCGTCGTCGTCCAATAGTACCGGGTGGGTGAGCGTCAGGCAGGTCGCGTGAATCTTCTCGGCGACGGGTGTTTCGAACCGAGAGCTATCTCGGCGCAGCCACTCCTCATCCGACAGATTGCCTCGCGGTGCCTTCAAGGGCTGGTACAGCGGGTGGCGGTTCATCGGCCGATAGACTGGGTTCACGTTGGTATCCAGCTCGTCAGCCAGCGCCCGCGCCACCATTCCGATGGGCTGGCCGGCAAACTGCTCTGGGTCAATGCGCATGACGACATTGTAGAAGCTGCGCGCCGTGACCTCGGGGCGTGTTTGAAGCATCTGCACGCCGGGTACCGCATCGAGCATACTATCGAGCGTCCGGGCTCGCGCGGCTCGATGCGCGTTCTCCTCGTCCATGTACTTCAGCCCCTCAAATAGCAGGGTGGCCTGCATCTCGGTCATGGTCAGGCTTCTGCCCTGAACACTGCCGACCTCGATGAACTCAAGGCGACCTTCGCGGGCCACATCCGGGGAGAACATCCGTCCATCGCAGCGAAGCTGCTCCAGACGCTCGAAGAGTTCGCGGCTGCGTGTGAGCACCGCGCCACCCTCGCCGCTGGTCAGCAACTTGGATTGCTGCATGCTGAAGCAGCCCACATCACCGAAGGTGCCGACACGCTGGCCCTTCCACGCGGTGCCGTGGGCCTGTGCACAATCCTCAATCCAAGGAATGCCGGTGCTCTTCGACAGCTCCACGAAATCGTCAATGGCGGCCACCGTGCAGAAGGGGTGCACCACCATCATCGCCTTCGTACGGTCCGTGATCGCGGCCTTGGCTGCCTGAGGGCACATCGCCAGGCTGTGCTCTTCGATGTCCACAATGACCGGCACCGCACCCACCGCAAGCACCGATGAAGCGCACGCCACCCAGGTCAGGCCTGGAACGAGTACCTCGTCGCCTGGGCCCACACCCAAGGCCAGCATGGATGCTGTCAGGGCCCCCGTGCCGCTGGTTGTCGGCGTGCAGTAGGGCACGTCATGGTATTGGGCGTAGGCCTTAGCGAAGCGCTGCTCGGCGCTGGTCTCCCCGGCGTAGGCGCCAGAGATTGTCCAGCGACCAGAGTGCAACGTGCGCAGCACAGCGCGTTCAGTCTCGGGTGAGATCCGCGGCCACTTGGGCCAGGCACGCTGGCGGACTGGCTGCCCGCCGAGGATGGCAAGTCTATCAGTGCTCATAAAAGACTCCGTGACGAGTATGCGTGGATACTGTCGTGCTTAGCTCTTGTCCTCTGGGACATCCAGCTTCAACCCTAGCTCTTGCAACTGAGCCTGCGAAACCTCCGCAGGCGCATTCATCAGCAAATCCTGAGCGTTCTGGGTCATCGGGAAGGCGATGACCTCTCGAATATTCGGCTCGTTAGCGATAAGCATGACGATTCGGTCCAGGCCTGGCGCCAGCCCGCCATGGGGCGGGGCGCCAAAGCGCAGGGCCTTGAGCATGCCCCCAAACTCCGCCTCGACCTGGTCTGCGGAGTATCCGGCGATTTCGAAGGCCTTCAGCATGACCTCGGGTTTGTGGTTTCGAATCGCGCCGCTGGATAGTTCGACGCCATTGCAGACGATGTCGTACTGATAAGCCAGGATCGTGAGTGGGTCCTGATTATTCAGCGCGTCGAGGCCGCCCTGAGGCATCGAGAAGGGGTTGTGGCTGAAGATGATCTCGCCGGTCTCTTCGTCCCGCTCAAAGTACGGGAAGTCCACAATCCACACGAAGCGGTAGGTATTCGCGTCGATGAGCTCCAGCTCCGCGCCCAGTCGGTCACGGATGGCCGCGGAGGGCGCGTGGGTGCTCTTCTTGGTGTCACAGACGAAGAAGATGGCGTCGCCGGTCTTCGTCTTTGTGGCCGCCTCAAGCTGCGCGCGATGCTCGGGATCGAGGTGCTTGGCCAGCGGTCCCTTAAACTGACCCTCCGGCTGCAGGACGACGTAGGCCAGGCCAGGCAGTCCCTGGTTCTTGGCGAACTGTGCCATCTGGTCGAACCACTTTCGGCTCTTGGCACCGGCCCCGGGGGCCGCGATGGCGCGCACGCTCTTGCCCTCTGCGACGGCGCTGGCGAAGGGCGCGAAGCGGCTGCTCTTGAAGAGTTCGGAGGTATCGGCCAGCTCGATGGGGTTACGCAGGTCCGGCTTGTCCGAACCGAAGCGCTCCATCGCGTCGGCGTAGGTCAGGCGCTCGAAGGGTGGTTTGCTGACACTCCACTCGGTGAACTCATCGAAGACCCCGGCGAGCACCGGCTCGATCGCGGCGAAGACATCCTCTTGGGTGACGAAGGACATCTCCATGTCGAGCTGGTAGAACTCGCCCGGTGAGCGGTCGGCTCGTGCGTCCTCGTCCCTAAAACACGGCGCGATCTGAAAGTAGCGATCAAAGCCAGCCATCATGAGCAGCTGCTTGAACTGCTGAGGGGCCTGGGGCAGGGCATAGAACTTACCGGGGTGCACTCGAGATGGCACGAGATAGTCCCGTGCGCCCTCCGGTGAACTCGCCGTGAGGATGGGCGTATTAAACTCAGTGAAGCCCTGCTCGACCATGCGCCGGCGAATACTTGCCGTTACATCCGCACGAAGCTGGATGTTGCGGTGAAGCTGTTCGCGTCGCAGGTCCAAGAAGCGGTAGGTCAGGCGGGTGGCCTCCGGGATCTCTTCGGGCTGATTGACCTGAAAGGGCAGAACCTCGGTCGCGCCTAGGAGCTCCAGCTCGCTGACCTCGACCTCCACCTCGCCCGTGGCCATCTCGGCGTTGACGTTCTTGGGCTCGCGGGCCCTGACGGTTCCGTCGATGCGCACCACCGAGTCGTGCCGGACGTCGTTGTCCTCAAGCAGCTTCGCCTTGCTGGGCGGGAAGAAACACTGGGTGATCCCGTAGTGATCACGAAGCTGTACGAACACCAGCCCGCCCAGGTCCCGCATGCGGTGAACCCAGCCCGACAGGCGCACAGACTCGCCATCATTGATCTTCTTCAACTCGCCACAGGTGTGCGTGCGATACCGATGCATCCGCGGGACTGTGGCAGGTGGTTGCATGGGAGGCAATACTGCATTGCGGCTAGGCCCCCACGGCTGAGGGCCCGCCCGGCCATGGTTTCGCGGGCGATTGCCGCCAGCACGGTCGCCGTGGAGACGCGGGAAAACCCCTCTCTAGGCGGCTTGCCCGGGGCGCCAGTCCAGCACCTTGGGAAGTATCAGCCCAGCGAAGAAAACGTAGGCGACATAGTGCTCCTTGTACAGCCCCAGCGCGTAGAGGCTCGCGATCACTGCCGATAGCGCCAGCAGCGAATAGAAGATACTCCGGTCCGAAGGATGCTTGAAGGGAAGGAACATATAGTAGATGGGCACCAGCGCGGCCCACATCGCTACGAAGAACCAAAAAATGGCCTTGATGTCCTGAGTGATCAGCGAGAGTCCCAGCACCGCCAGCGTGAGCGCGATAGTAGCGATTCGGATCGTGCGGCGCGGGTTAACAACTTCCTTCCGTGCAACATGCGCAACGTCGGTAGAAAAGCACTGCGCCGCGATAAAGAGTACGGTGTCCACGGTCGACATGATGATCGCCATGAGCGAGACCATGAAGAGCGCGCCCAACCACGTGGGCAGCGCCTCAAACGCGACAAAGGCGAACAGGGCTTCATCCTTGGTGCCAGGCTTCAGAGCCGCCGCCAGCATGATGAGCGCAACCAGGGTTCCATAGCTGAGGACATACAGCACGCTGGTGCCAAGTAGGGCCTTTTGGGCAGCCTGGGCAGAGCGCGCGGCGAATATGCGCTGCCAGACCGTACTCTCCGTGAACTGTAGGGCGAAGAAGCCAAAGAAGCCGGCCAGAAAGCCGTTCACGGACAGGCCTGGTTTGTTGGTGACGTAGGCCCTAAAGTCGATCGGCGGTGCGTCCTTCGCCAGATAGAAGCACGCGATCAGCATGAAGAGCATCAGGGCAAACTGTATGATGTCGGTGCGTACGAGGGACTTGAAGCCGCCAAGCAATAGGTACAAGCAGATGACTGAAGTGATCAGCACGACCGACTGCACGTAGCTCAAAGGTGTGATGTTGGACAGAATCAGGCCACTGCCGACCAACTCGAAGAGCAGCCATGAAAAGAAGAGAATAGGAACAAAGACCGCAACATACTTTCCTGAGCGCGGGCCCAACGCACCGTTCACAAGCTCGGTCATCGTGGTCCACCCATGCTTGCGGGCGAGTTCATAGGGCTTTTTGACTACGAGTGGGTAGACGAGGAGGTTTGCGAGACACCCCGACGCGAGAAAGAAGTACGCGGGCAAGTCGTCGATCACCAAAGTCAACATCAGCGCGAGCGAGCCGCCGCCCAACCAACTGGTGCTGAGACTGATCGCGAGGGGCACGGCGCCCAGGCGTCGCTCAGCGATCAGGAAGTCCCCCGTCGACTCCCTTCGGGATACCAGGTAGCTGAGACCAATGGTGGATAGTATGTAGATGACGGCGGTCGCGATGAAGGTCATGTGTGAAGAAGTCCTCGGTGTGCCCGGTCTACATGGGCCCCGATCGAGCCAGCATTGCGGCCTGGTGCTCACCGCCTAGCGGTCGGGCATGGGGCTCGCCTGAGGCATGCTGTAATGCTACAGAGGGCGGCGACGATGACAAGGCGCTTCGCACACCCAGATGGCTCACGCCGCATTGGCCTGCTCACCTATCATCGATCGGTCAATGATGGCTCGATCATGCAAGCCTATAGCCTCTATCAGCTGCTTCGTCGAGAGCTGCCTGGTGCACGCATTGAGATCATCGACTACATGCTGGGGTCTTTGCACGAGCGGCATCGCAGACTTGCGCTGTATGCCCACCGTCCTCCCTTCTTGAACCCTCGCTACATCTGGAGCTACCTGAACCAGCGGGCATTTCTACGCAGTCATTGTGGCTTTTCTAAGGATAGCTTCGTCTCGGACGACTACGCCAGCGCCCAGCGCTTCATCGATGCGCAGGGCTATGATGCGATTGTGATGGGCAGCGATAACGCCTGGGAGCTGGGCCGCCCCCCCGCGCCGCCAAATGTATTCTTCAAACCCAGTGCTCACACTCCGAGCTTCGCGTTTGCACCCTCCGCCGACCCCGCCCCGGTGGCGGGTAGTCCTTGGGTGGCTGGAGATAAAGCAGCGCAGATCAGGGCGTTGATCGATGACTTTAGGATTATCACGGTGCGGGACGATGCTACGCGGGACTTCTTGCATCTGGCCGGCGTGAGTCCGGAACGCGTGGGCCAGCTGCCGGACCCAACGCTGCTGTGGGACTTCGGTGAACAGCTCGACAAACCCGCGAGTCTAGGTAGCGGCTCCAAACCCCTGGCTGCTCTCGCCGCATCGCCAGGGCTCGCCCGCAAGCTGCAGCGCCACCTGCATAGCGCCAGCTACGAGGTGGTGAGCCTCATGGGGGCTCGCCAACTGGGCACCGCGATCTCAGCCCCCATGTCATCGACCATTCAGCAGAGACTGGGCATGTATCCCTTCTTCGATCTGACCATGACGGATCGCTTTCACATGTCGATATTTGCGCTCAAGCACGGCCGAGGTCCTGTGATCTTCGTTGAAGATGAAGATCGCTGGCCCAACGCCAATAGTAAGGGTCGGGACCTTCTCACCCGCCTCGGGCTGGAGGCCATGGTCTGGCGAGTGAGTGAAGGCAATTGCTCGCCAGAGGACTTGCACGATCGCCTCCGTGCCTGGCCAGAGGTATCAAAGGGCCTGTCACGTCGATTGGCAGGCCTTCGCGAAGAGGCCGCGCGCACCGGCTACTTCGGCATCATTCCAGCGCTCAAAGAGATCATCAGCACCTAGCCCATCAGCCCGACGCAGGCTGCTTCGGCCTTGAGGGCGCAGCGGCGAAAGGACCTATACCTCGGACTCTGAGTAGATGTGCCGGCGTACGGTATCCAGCGGAGGGCGTGCGGACCTCGCCACATCCAATGTCTGGGGCAAGTGGCCCACCGAGATCAGCACAATAATGACCTCCTGGGGCGGCAGCTTGAGCAGCTTCCGCATGGCCTTGTCGCGTGGTGAGCTCTTGGACCAATTCAGGAAGCAGGTCCCCAGTCCGCGGGAGTGCAGGCCATAGACGAGACTCATCGCGAAAAGTCCGCCATCAATCCAGCACTGGTTGCGCTCATTCATGCCATAGAAGGCGGTCAGGGTGTTCGTGACGATAAGTAGCTTGTTGATCTGATGGTTGAAGCCCTTGGACTCCTGGATCTCGAGCATCTTATCCATCAGGGCTCTGTCGTGCACGACGCGAACCTGGCACTCCTGACGATTGCAGACTGCAGGGGTCTTTTGAGCGATGGCGATGGCTGCATCGATATCCTCGGCGCTGACCTCCTCGTCGGAATACTGTCGAATACTATGACGCTTTAAGAAGAACTCGGGTCCGACTCCGGCCGTGGCGTCCTGAATGCTCTGGCGGGTGATCTCAATCGTGCCTCCACCTCGCTCAACCCTCCGGATCGGGGTCATTTCGTCTACAAGACGTTGGATCTTGTCACGGTTGGGCGGTTCTACACCGATGCGCACGTGAAACTGCAGGTAGGCTTCGAGAGAACCGATGGCCGGGCCGAGACTCTCATCAGGACCGAATCGCCGGGCATACTCGCGGATCGCCTCCATGAGCAGGCTCATGTTCTCTTCGCCAAACCCGGGTCGAGGTTCTGGCAGAGCAAGGCCGCGCTCCACGCTGTGATACATAGCGGTGATTCGGGAGAGCCGATTTTCACGGCTGGGATAGTAGAATGTCGAAGAGTACCGAAAGTAACGAGTGGAGTCGTAGAGGTAGTCGGACAACGCTTCCGGGGAGTTCCGGAGCGTCTTAAGAGCGGTCCTCAGGGGGGTCGGCCGAATGACGGTCCCGAGATACTTTGAGGCGGCCTTGCGCGCCAACGAGCGCACCGAAGTCGGCTTGTGGGCGGTCTTCATGAATCCTCCGGGTCACCGGGTTGCGTGCATCAGCTGCGGCCGGTCGAGCTCATGGTCCCGCCTCGCGGCATAACAGCCCAGAGTCTCCAGCGCTTCTCGCAGCAAGGTCGCACTCACGTCGCGTAGGTCCTTGACGAACACGGCGCTGCCAATGTCGGAGGGCAGGGGAAGGTTGAGGTTGCCGTCGCGGTGGCGCACGACAGACTCCAGAGAGGCGTGCAGTTCGCCGGCCTCCAAGCCCTCAAGATGAATGGGGAGGTCCACCGCCAGGAGCGCGTCGAGGATTCGGGTGCGTGCGCTCTTGTTCAAGATTTGCATGCGGTAGGCCAGCTCCGCGCAGATCGCCATGTCTATGGCCACCGCCTCGCCATGAAGTATGCTGTGTCCGGAGCTCGTCTCGACCATCGGGCTGAAGGTATGGCCGAAGTCTAGCTTGCGGGCGTAGGACTGCTCCTCAAAGAGCTCCCGTCTTTCGAATAGATTGAGTTCAAGCTCCTTGAGCGTCCAATAAGCACCAAGTTGAATCAGGTCGGAGGATAGATCGATATCAATGCCTGTGGCGCCCAGCAAGAGTTGGTCGGCTCTTGCTTCGAACTTTTGGAATAGTTCGCTTGAGCACATCACCGCGATCTTGATGAGCTCCGCCAGGCCGCACTGAAGGTGACGCCGGGGCAGGGTGGCGAGAAAGGAGGGATCTATAAAGCAGGCCTCGGGGGGGGTGAAGGTACCGAGCAAGCTCTTGGATTGGTTGTAGTTGACGGCATTCTTTACGCCGATAGCGGCGTCGATCATTCCAATGAGGGTTGTGGGCACCCGTATGTGCGGCACACCGCGGCGAAAGAGAGTCGCTGCGAGCCCTGCGATATCGAGCAGTACACCGCCCCCGACACAGACCACCTGGGATTGGCGTGCGAGGCCAGCGTCTGAGGCCTTGTGGCAGATGCTCAGGACCTTTTCAAAGCTCTTGTCTGCCTCGGAACACGGCAGCACCATGTGCGTAAAGCTGTTCTGAGAGGCATGGGCGGCCAAGTATGCGCGCAGCCGGTCCCCGTAGAGCCGGTCCACCGAGGGGGTCGTTACGACAAGCACCGAGGCGCCCGGTCGCAGGGCATCAGCCAAGGTGGGGTCTTTGAGGGAGAGCAGGTCGCGGCGATAGTTTACGTCATAGCTATCTTGCCGTGCAGCCCGCACTGAATAGGACCATTGCTGGTCAATCACATCCGCGGCTGGGCTTCTCATTGCGGCAAGCGGAGGTTAATGACGAAGATTTTCACCGGCTCAGTGCCCACATTGACCAGTCCGTGCGTGCCTCCCGGCTTGTTGCGAATGAGGTCGCCCTCTCGCACCCGAAAGACCTCGCCATCTCGCTTCATCTCGCCCTCACCCCCAAGAATGAGATAGAACTCCTCTTCGCTGGAAGGGTGTGCATGTTGTCCGATGCTCTTGCCTGGCGGAACCTCAGCGTAGTCGATGAAGTTGCAGGGGCCGTCCAAGCTCTCTGGCCCCGCGATGGTGCGAAAGAGAATGTCGCCAATGCCGCCGTGTTGGGGCCCCACATTCATCTTGAGCTCCGCGAGATTGCAGCGATCGAACTTGTTGGTATTGCTCTGCGCGGACATGGTCTTCTCCGGGCGGAATCGAAGCACCTCTCCACCCAGCCGTCAACGGTGCCAGCCATGGCTGCACAGGTCCCAAACTCTTCACGTCGGTGTATTCAGGTTGGCAGCCCGCACTCTCGCCTGATGCAGCCAGTTTTGTGACAGTGCGCACGCGGGAATTCCTCTATCGTTGTCGCTCGCCTGAGGTGCGGATTTTTTCGCTTACGACGAGCAGCCAGGCCCGTCCGTGGCCTCTGTTCGTTGGTGCATCTTGGTGATAAACGGAGCGGGTGCGCGTGCTCCTGATCAACCCCCCGAACACATATCGTCATGGCGACGACTTCGCGGTCACCTTTCCGCTCGGCCTGGCCTATCTCGCGGGCACCCTTGAGGCGAATGGACATGAGCCCGTCATCCTCGATGCCCTGGCGGGCTATGAGCCACCCACTGAGATGGTCGACGGCCTCTATCGCTGCGGCATGACGGAGCAGGAGATTGTGGCCGAGGTGGCGCGTGTGAAGCCTGATCTCATCGGGCTCACGTGCGCGTACACGGTGCAGTATCCCACCACCCGCGATCTGGCCCATGCGATCAAGCGCACGACGGATACTCCAATAGTAATTGGCGGTGCGCACTGCTCCGCGCTACCGATGGAGACGCTGGCCGAGGGTTGCTTTGACTACGTTGTTATCGGCGAGGGTGAGATGCCGCTTCTCGCGCTGTGCCGCCACATCGAAAAGGGTACGGGACTTACCGACGTCAAAGGCATTGCTTACCGGGACGAGGACGGGGCGCAACGGCGCAATGAAAAGGAGCCCATCGAGGAGGTGAGCACGGTGCCGGTGCCGGCTCGGCATCTCTTCGATATGAGCGCCTACGTTAACTCGGAGTATAGTCACAACGGGTCTACGATGCGCATGCCCTACGCGACGATGATTTCGTCTCGTGGCTGCCCACTGCAGTGCTCCTTCTGCTCCGTACATACTATCTGGGGTAGGAACAACCGCACGCGAAGCCCCAAGGAGACCGTTGACGAGATCGAGCATCTCGTTCGCGATCATGGCATCAAGGAGATTCACTTCGAAGACGACATGCTGATCATGGATCGCAAGCGAATGATCGCCATTTGCCATGAGATCGTTGATCGTAAGCTGGATATTACTTGGACGACTCCGAACGGCGTGTACGTTAATGCGCTCAACGAGGAGCTGCTGACCGCGATGAAGGCTGCGGGTTGTTATCAACTCGCCTTGGCCGTCGAGTCGGGAAGCCGCTCCGTGCTGCGCCTCATGAATAAGAACGTACGTCTGGAGTACGCCCGCGAGGTTGTCAGCATCATGCGGCGCCTCAAGATGGGCGTGTACTTCTTCTTCATCATCGGCATGCCGGGAGAGAAGGAGGAGGATATTATCCAGACGGTGGAGTATGCCAAGGACCTACGTCCCGACGAGGCTTACTTCTCCATCGCAACTCCTTACCCAGGCACCCCGCTTTATGACCAGTGTCGAGAGCGTGGATATATCCCCGAGAACTATGACCCGACGATGATGCGCACCACGCAGCCGCTCATCGAGACCGAGCACCTCAGCCGAGAGGACATCAAGAGGCTTCGAGATTACGCCTACTCGGAATGGGAGAAGGTAAAGCCGCCGCCTTGGTATAAAGCCTATGAGAACGACCCGAATGTTTCGCGTCGTGGTGGCATCTATACCATCGGGGTGGGCTTGCAGCCGGGCTGATGGCTGGTTAGATATGAATCTCTCCGAGGATGTACGAAGCGTCGCTGAGCGACTGATTCGTGCAGGCACACCGAATTATTACCGTGTACTGGACTTGGGTTGCGGGTTGGCGCCTCTACTCAGTGATCTGAAGGACCTGGCCGGCGATAACCCATTCTTCTACCAAGGCATTGATCAATCGAGCACCGTGGCGCGGGAGGCTGCCGCGCGGTTTGGGGTAGGCGACGGCGCTATGACGTTTAGCGCTGGGGACCTCCTAGAGCTGTGCAGTGAGGAGCAGTTGCCCTGGTACAATGTTGTCATCGCGCGTGACCTCGTCGAGCATCTCGGCGAGGCGGAGGGGCTCTGCGAGCTGATCTCCAGGGTCTTGGTGAATGATGGTGTCTTCTACATGCGCACGCCCTTGGTCCGGGACAGCGCCGAGGGCTCCAGTGAAGGCTTCACTAAGGAGCACTTTTGCAGCTCCGTGGTCAGACGGTTTGAACGCCAGACCCTGTTTGACCTGCACCTCTTTGAGAGCGAGACGGACGGAAAGAGGCACATTAACCTACTCGGCCACAAACGCAGCATTACTCAGTTTGACCGGCACCACTACGCGTTCGGATATGATCGCGGCCTGTCCGGGCTAAAGGCCCTCATAACCCCCTACGTCGACCAGGTGAATCACTTTGGTGACGAGCACCGCACGATTCGTCATGAAGGTTATCTTGCATCAATGACGGACCAGGACTTTGGTACCGTGATGGACTGCCTGCAGCGCGCCGTGGACCGCATTAGGCCGGGGAAGCGGGCCTGCTATATGAAGGACAAGCTCAACGTCCAGCATACAGGCATGCGTTTTCGGCTTCACCAAGACGCAACGGCCAATTGGAATGATATCATTGGTCCCTTCGAGTTTGTGACCTTTGGGGTACCCCTTGAGCCGGTGGTGGATGCCAGCTATGGCGGCACCCGACTCGTCTACGAGCAGGGCCATAGTACGAGCCTGCTGGATTGCTCCAGCACATCTGCCATCGACCCCGAGGCTTATAGCGCCTCAGTGGGCCGGCCGACAAGGTACCTCAATTGTCTGGCAACGCCGGGCACGTATTATGCCTATGATCAGTACGTGCTGCACGATAGCTCCGAGAACCAACGTAGTGATAGCAGGAGCGTGCTCTTCATTTCCTGCATCCTCACGGACGATGCAGATATCTACTCCCGTAGCTTCTCACGACACTTTGAACCCCTGCTTGAGACGCGGCCAGGGCTCGACATCAAGCGGCACTCTGGCCGTCGTGCGCAAATCTAGCTACGGCCAGATCTGCCAGCCATGCTCGATGGAGATCGGTCGGTCGTGATAGTTAAATATGTGCAGAGGCGAACCGAAGTTGACCTGTGCCGCCCCTGTCGCCGCGCGTCTTAGGATCGCCCTCAAGGAAGCCCTTGATGAGTCTGCGCTGAACAGGCCCAGACCGTCGGCGCATGCCAGAGTATCCACCTGACTATTTTGGGCCATCGTCGCGAGGCTATCCAGAACCTCATAGGCAAATCCCAAGGCATCAATTTCGGCCTTCTCACTGGGGTTCAAGCCCCGGACCACCCAAGTGCGCTTACCCTCGGCATCCCGCAGAGCGTACATCTGCAGGCTACCGGCCGCGGCTAGGGTCTTGGGGTCTACAAGTGTAAACTGGAAGTGATCGTCGCGATGAAAGAGCCCCATATTGCGTGCGGAGCAGATGCCACTACAGGACTTGGAGAGAATCGCGGCACGGTTCTTCGATGGGTAGAGCCACAGGTCCGATAGTTCAAAGCGGCCCTCACCTTCGTTCCAGCGGTCACCAGAGAACTCAAAGCCTGCCATCTGCCAATGGTTCGAGCAGTCAGAGGTCGCCTCATACATACGTGAGGCTTCATCATAGGCGACCAGACCATAGCCGAACGTTTGGTGAATTAGGTCAAAGACCAGGCCCTGCTGAGGCAGGGCGTGCAAGGTCCTTCGAAGCCACGGGTGCTGATCTGCGGAAGATTCAAGGGCAGATCTGCAGGCTGCGTCGTTCACGGGGTCATTCTTGAAGAGGAACCGCGATGACAGCGATAGCTCCTGGCGCCAAGCGGAAATCTCATCTGTAGAGGCTGCGCCGGTGGCCGCGGCGTGAAAGGCCAGACGAGAGATAACCCCTGTCTGGGCCAGGGGCGCACATCTTTGCCACTCGGCCCCGGCTTGCTTGAGCTCCTGCATCAGCGAGCAGGCCGACGCAGAGGCGCTGGGCGCAGCGCCGAACATCTCACTAATGAGTTGCACGGAGGCCTCATCCTCGAGGCCTCGGGTCAGACTATGGATGCACTCCAGGGTCTTGGGGTTGAGAGAACGCAGCAGGTTGAAGTCGCTGAACATGCCTGCGCCGACACAGGCTGTAAGATGAGTCACGGCCTCAGGCGACGAGAAGACTTCTTTGACATGGTCATGGCCGAGAATGGACCACAGAAGCTCAAACTGCTCGTCACCTTGGGACCCGGCTAGCTTCTTTTCTAGCGAAGGGAAGAGCTCCAGCATGGTCTCCGTATGCTCGACGTGGAGATCAAACTCCTCGAGGTTTCGGAGGATAGGCGCAATGTTAGCCCGTTTGCCGGACCCAGCCATCGCAGTGAGCAGTGCTTGGCCACGTTCTATCCGCTCTTGCAGTTTGCGGACTTCAGTGTCGTCCAGCTGGGGGGGGCTGGCCGCCAGCCGCACAAGGTCGTTGCCAAGGTTCGCCACACGGTGGCGATGGCGCCAGTAGGGCACGGCATCAACGAGTTCCCCTGAGTCTGATGGGGCGCCGCATTTGATGCTGCCGAACGCCGACGGTGCGTGGCCGTCATTGTGTTCTTGGGGCGCGGCGGACCAAGTAATTTCTGCGAGGGCCTTGCTCCAGTGAGCATCGGATGGTGGTTCGTTGAGATGCAAGGTGGTCTTCAACTCAGCGATGCTGGCCGGGCAGGCACCGAAGTATAGATGATCCGGCGTGAGCAAGTACCAGCGGTTGGGTGCGAGCATGTACGCGAGCTGTTGAGCGGCGCCGAGGGCAGAGTCACCGCGCAGGAGATCGAGGAAGTCCGGAGCGTATAGGGTGGCGAGGCCGGCTATGCTCTGAAAGCCGCAGGACTGCAGCCGGCTCGTTAGCTGCAGGCGCTGGTCGATGGCAGGTCGGCGCGCCGGCTGTGGCCCAGCACCAAGTAGCCTGAGTGCCTGCGCCCGCACTTCGATGTGGCCATTTGGTGAGTCTGAGCGCACGTCTGCAGCAGGGCGTGCACCCACAACTCCAGATACCCTCACGTGGAATGCGGGTGATTGGTCCGCGATCATAGTCAGTAGGTCACCGGTGACGACGACCTGTACCTCAGCCCAGGTATCACGTACGACCAGGAACGAGACCTTGCCGAGAGCACGGAGGGCGGTCACTACTCCGACAAACTCGACAGTGGTCCCGGCCGTCGCCTCGCCCACCATATTTATGGTCCTAAGAGAATCGGCGGTCATGGGTGCTCCTGACTACGCTCCGTGGGTGTCGCGTTGTCGGCGGCTTTGAGCCGCAAATAGTCGGCGCTTTCGGAAGTCACGTACGGGCTCCAGCCCCACGGAGATGACTTCGGTGATCCAACGCTCCATGGCATCGAATCGGGTACTATATCGGCGCGCCAATCGGCTGGGTTCACTGACTCGAATCGGACGAGCTCGGTTGGGCAGCCACACCGCCCACGCTCGCTTGATATAGCGTGCCTTGGCTAGGAACTTGGTGAACGGGATCGACGACTTCGGTTGGTCCGCGTCCGGTGGAAAGTAGATACTATAGCCTGGGTACACGGTTCGAACGGGCCACCCCAGCGTGTCGGCAAGCTCGTTGGGCCACAGCGCGTCATTGCGACAAAGGCAGCCGAATAGGTCCACCCATCCATCCGCTGCGGCCGATGCACAAAGGCGCAGGTCGCTGATCGCGAGACTGGTTTCTGCGCCCTCTTTGGGCGCTCCGGCGACCAGGTCGTCTCCTGTCTCCGATAGGTTAATGGCGTAACGGGAGTGAGTATAGATGGTTACGTACCGAAGACGCTCGGTGTCGGCCAGCGCCTCAGCAATGACCTGGCTATGGGTCCTGCCAGCGCTCTTGGATAGTTTCGGCTCAATGCCATAGTCGATGACCGACACGGACCATCCACGCTCCAGGAAGTCGATAAGAGTATGGGTGGCGCAGCGCTCAAACATTGTTTGGTCAAGCCGGTTCTCACCAATGACCAGGAGCGCAGCGTCGCTGCTGGCCGCTGCACCGGAGTTCTGCCGGCGGATGGTCACCAGATGGGGATGTTTCGTGACCACAGACACATCAGTCCATGATGCGAGGGCGCGCAGGAATGCCGGTCGCAGACCGGGGGCCTCGGTCGGGATACCAACCATTGGCGCTTCGTAGCATGCCAAAGCGCCCTGTGCGAGCATGCTCCGCGCGCCCCGTGTGGGCACATGCCTGGCACCCGTATACAGGGTCTGGAAATGGGCACGAGTCCGTGTGAAGCTCCGGCCGAATCGCGACCGCTGGAGGTCGGATGCAAAGGAGCGCAATGAAGTATCGTCGTCTCGGCCGTTCGGGCCTGTCGGTTTCTGTAGTTGGACTGGGTTGCAACAATTTTGGCGCGCGCCTCGATGCACGTGGCACCAAGGCTGTTGTCGATGCCGCGATCGATGCGGGTATTACCCTGTTCGATACCGCGGATCAGTACGGAGATGGGCAGTCTGAGGTCCTCTTGGCGGAGGCCTTGGGCGCTCGACGCAAGGATGTGATCATTGCGACGAAGTTTGGTGCTGACCTCGAGGGGCGCCAAGGGCCCGACTGGGGGGCCCGAGGCTCTCGGCGCTACATTCGGCGGGCGGTCGAGACTTCATTGCGCAGTCTCCGCACCGACTGGATTGACCTATTCCAACTTCACTGGCCGGACCCTGAAACGCCGATCGAGGAGACGCTGTCGGCGCTCACAGAACTGGTGAAGGAGGGCAAGGTCCGTTACATCGGCTCATCCAACCTCGCGGCTTGGCAGGTCACCGATGCGGAGTGGACGGCTCGAAGCTGCAATCTAGAGCGCTTCGTGAGCGCTCAGAATGAGTACAGCCTGATTGGGCGCCGGGCAGAGCAGGAGCTCGTGCCTGCGCTGCAGCATCATGGCGTTGGCTTGCTACCCTACTTCCCGCTTGTCAGCGGTTTGCTCACCGGCAAGTACAAGCGCGGCGTACCGGCCGCTGATGGCACACGGATGAACGCGTGGAAGCTCGGCGAGCTGCTTTCGGACGAGGCGTTCGAAGTTATAGAGCGCCTTGAACAGTATGCTGAGGAGCGAAGTATTTCGCTGTTGGACGTCGCGATCGGAGGGCTTGCGGCTCGGCCTACGGTCAGCTCCGTGATCGCCGGCGCGACTTCGGCCGAGCAGGTCCAGCAGAACGCTCGTGCGGGCAACTGGGTGCCCACGGCCGAGGATACTCAGGCTCTGGAAACGCTGTTGCCGACCGGCCGGGGGATCAGCGTTAACGACGTCATCTATAAGTAGTTCGCTCTCCTATTTGAGTGCGACTGCAGCGAGCGAGGCAGCCAATATGAAATCAAATTCACCCTACTATAGCCAAGGACTGGCCACCGCCTATGTTTCCGGCGGGGAACTCAAGTTCTCAAAGAACATGGCTCAGTGGATCCTAAAGACCTTGTACCCCAAGCAGGTGGGGAAGGTGCTCGACGTTGCCTGCGGCGCGGGAGAAGCGGTCCGAGTTTTTCAAAAAGCAGGATGGAAGGCGTCGGGCATCGATAAGTCGCACGACATGCTGCAACTTGCTCGTGAGCGAAACGCGCCTGAGGTGAGCCTTCGCCAGGGCGCCATGCAGCAGCTTAAGGGGGTTGGCCGAGGCTTCGACCTCGTGACCTGCATGTACGATGCGATCAATTGCAACCTGAGCGTCGACGACCTGGACACGACCCTCGAGCGGATCTTCAAGATCCTGGTCCCTGGGGGGCGGTTTGTCTTTGATGCCTTTACCGTGGACGGCTTGCACCGGGCCTACGACGGTCTGGAGCTGCATACGCGCAACCGGGACCATGTAGTGATCACGCATTCCGAGGTGGATCGCCGACGTCATATCGGCACCAAGGTCTTGCTGGGCGCGTCGAGGCACCCAAATTGGGAGCCGTGGCGCGAGGTCCATCACGTTCGTGCGTACCGTCCCAAGACGCTGACGCGACAGCTCAGACGCGCGGGATTTTCGCGCCCCGAGCTGTACAGCTGGCCGGACGGCGTGCGCACATCCGCGAGTGCGGTTGAGTCCTTGGAGCGCTTCATCGTGGTCGCTGAGCGTCCCAAGAAGCCTTGAGAATCTGCGTCCAGACCTGGTGTCTCTGAAAGGGAAGACTGAGACGGCTGTTCCAGCCGGAACTGCTTCACGGCCCATCTGTGGCATTTTTCGCACTCCTGGGCGCTCTGTTGCTCGGTATCACCTGTATCGGTATTCTCATCATGAGGAAACTCAGCACGGCCAAACCCTGGTCGAGGAGGAACATATGAACGACGAGATAAGCCAGCCCGAGGGCTCCGAGCAGAACGACACTGACCACAACGACACCCGACGCTCGATGCTGAAGGGGGCAGCGGCCATGGCCGCCGCAACGGTCGCCGCGACCCTACCCAATAAAGCCTCGGCAGCTAACGGGTGGCCCGATGCGGCCCATCTGCAGGGACCGAACGGGTGCCTGACCATCGAAGACGTGCGCGGTACTCTCCGAGTCCGCGTTGTGCTTGAGGGCATCAGCGAGAAGGCCGCCCAAGAGATTACATTCGTGGCCCGCACCCCGCGTGCGCTCACAAACGCGAACCTCGTCGACATGTCGTTCGACGCCTGGCAGACCAACACTCTTCTGTGCTGGTGAGGCTGTTTGCAGCCTGATGGCACTTCCGCTCGCTCGCCCTGGCTGCCCAGGGCGAGCGGCTTTGTGATCCCGCTCTGCGCTGTCACGAGCGCTCGACTGTGAATCTACATCCGATTTGCGACGAATTTCAGCCGTGACGACGCGCACCTAATTCCTATCTCAAGCGACGGCGGCTCGGCTTGTGCCGCAGCAGATCGCGTTGTAATGCACTTGCCCCCCCGGCAGGGCACTCTCATTGCATTTGCCCGTCATCCAGCAGAGAGTTCAGCGCCTAGGATTTGTCCATGAGCACCACTACTAACCCGTACGACGACCCGTCGGCCTTGGTACCGCTTCCGAGCCCGCTCGTTTCCGCACCCAGCACCCTTTTTAGGACCGGTCCGGGTGAATTCTACTCAGAGGTTTCGGTCTTTGTGAACCTCGACGACTTTAACGCCGCTTGGAGTATAAGCCTTAGTCGGCTTGAGACTGCGGTGATTGAGGCGCTGCAGTTCACAGCTGAGGCCCCGACAGTGCAGGAACTTAAGGACAGCCTATGGGGCTTTTCGGCCGAGGAGCTGGCCCAAATAAGTAGGGCCATAGAGCGGCTTTGGGAATGCGGACTCCTACTGCAGACCGCCCAGGAGGAGAAGCGTCTTGGCAACGAAGCTTCGGTTCAGAGTTCTCGGCGAATTAGTGGCTACCTGCGTACTCAAGTCGATGCGAGAACATCGCAGGTCCTGAGGGAGAAGTTGGCCCGTTGGGCGGCGGAGCGCCCCTTCTACGGCGAGAAGTTCGCTGATCTCAGTATAGAAGAACTGTCTGTCGATAGTTTGAGCCAAGTGCCCATTCTTACTAAGGACGAAGCTCGTTCCAATCTTCCCGGGATTCTGTCCCCTAGATTGGCGAACTACCAGGTGGAGTGGCGTGGTTCGTCAGGGACCACCGATGAGCGTTTTCAGGCAGCCCACGATGCCGGCAGCGGTAATCCTTGGTCGGGTGAAGCTCGCTCGATCAACCGACACTATCGAGTCTATCCCTCAAGCGTATTGACCACGCCCGTGTGCAGCGGCACGGAGTGTCACGCTGAGATGGAGTTGCCTTTCGAGCAGCGCCGCAATCCGCGGGGCGACCGGGGCTTCCTGTACTTTTTCTTCAACTCCGGCATGAACCCCACCGCTTTTCCAGAAGCGAAACTCCAGGCGATCTATGACGAGCTTCAGGAACACAAGCCTACTCGCTTGACCGCAAACGCAGCCTATCTCGCAGGATTTGTCTACTGGGCACGAAAGAAGAACCTTGCACCCCCAAAGCTCGATGTTGTGTGGGCCGGTTTTGAGGTCCCCAGTAGGATTCACAAGCGTGCGATTCAGGACTACTTTGGGTGCCGCGTCTTCGAGACCTACGGCCTCACCGAGGCTGGCGGGGAGCTCGCGATTCAGTGTGAAGCGGGCGGAAATCTGCACTTCGTGCCCTGGGAGTACCTCTTCGAGGTGCTTGATGATGATGGTCAGCCGGTGCCCGCGGGCGAGGCCGGCACGATTCATCTGACAACCCTCAAGAAGGAGTTCACGCCCCTGGTGAGGTACAATACGGGCGACCGGGGCATTGCCCGGGGTGCCTGCGAGTGCGGCTGCCCACTGCCTGCGATTGGGTTAGTCGAGGGACGTCAAAAGGACATGATCCGTTCGACGACCGGTCAGTGCATCTACCCGCGGCAGCTTGATCGGCACTTATCGCAGGTCGCGACAGGGATTGGCTGGTATCAACTCCAGCAAACCGGAGATGAGCACTATCGTCTGTGGGTGGTACCCGAGGGGGACTTCGACGCGCCAGAACAGGGGGCGGTTCAGGACGCTCTGATTTCGTTGCTTGGTCCTAAGGCGGAACTAGCCATCGACACCACTCGATCTTTGAGCCCATCAATGTCCGGAAAGTTTCGACTGAGCTACCGCACCGATCAAGTGCAGTGACGGAGCGATTTCGAGTCATGCAAATCAATGAGATTCGAGCGCAGTTTCCGGTTCTGCAGAGACGGCTTGCAGGCCGTCCGCTGATTTATGCAGATAGTGCGGCGACTGCCCTTAAGCCGGAATGTGTTATTTCGGCGGTGCAAGATTATTATGGGCGCTACAGCGCCAATATTCATCGCGCCAAGCACCTCCTGTCCCAAGAGGCATCAGAGGCCTTCGAACAGGCCCGAGAGACCGTGGCGCGCTTTGTTGGTGCGCAGAATCAAGAGATCGTCTTTACCCGATCAACAACGGAAGCGATCAACTTAGTTGCGGAGGGACTTGAACTCGCGGCCGGCGATAATGTGGTGGGCACCATACTGGAGCACCACTCGAATATTCTGCCGTGGTCTAGCCGTTGCGAGTACCGTCCCGTTCCGCTTGAGGACAATGGGCTGCCATCCTTGCGCGCCGCTGAGCAGGCCATTGATAGTCATACTAGGATGGTGGCGATTTCACACTGTTCCAATGTGACCGGCGTGCTCGTGCCCGTGGAACAATGGGTTCAGCTCGCTCACTCAAAGAATGTTCCGATACTTGTGGATGGCGCGCAGATTGTCGCGCATTCAAAGGTCGATGTGAGCACGCTCGACTGTGACTATCTTGCCTTTTCGGGCCACAAGCTCTTTGGCCCCACTGGGGTTGGCGTGCTTTATGGCAAGGCCGAGCGGTTGGAGGCGCTGCGTGTGACGCAGCTCGGTGGGGGGGCGGTCAGCCGCGTTGAGGCGGATGGCTCCTATACTCTGCGCGAGATCCCGTGGCGCTTTGAATCCGGCACGCCCTCGATTGCCTCGGTGATCGGTCTCAAGGCCGCCGTGGAGTGGCTAGACCGCATCGGAATGAAGAAGATTCAGGAGCTGAACACAGCTCTGCGTCAGCAGGTTCTTGAGCAACTCGCGGGGATTCCTAAGATCGTACACTTCCACCCGCCGGCCGAAATTGATGCGGTTGGCACCTTCTCGTTCCGGGAGACGTCTGGGAAGTTCCCGCCTGACTTCCTGTCTCGCATGTTGTCTGACTCATTTGGCATCATGGCCCGTGGAGGCCATCACTGCGCGCACCCGCTTCACGACTCATTTGCCGTGGATGGCTCCCTGAGGCTGTCGCTCCAGTTCTACAATACCGCCGAAGAGGTTTCGTTGATGCGGAATGCGCTCGAGAGTCTGCTGCGCTTTACCCCCGCCTAGAGCGCATCCCGCGATGGCGGGGGCCTGCGCACACCGGCCCAAGTGCTTGAATACGCCGATTAGGGCCCGACAACTGGCGTTGGCCCTTTTGCAGTGATACCCCGGTGCGCACGTGGCGTGGGGCTGGCTCAGGACACGGCCCAAGTCGGACACGGAGTGGATCGAGCGGGCCACCAGCGGTGACCGTCGGGCCGCCGCCGCGCTCGCAGAGCGCCTGCTGCCGGTGGTACAAAAGCGAGTGGGCTGGGTGCTGTCACGGCGGGGCGCTGGCCGGCGAGAAGACGTCTTGGATTACGCTCAGGACGCGATGGTGCGCCTCTTTGAGCGCGACGGCCGGATCCTCAAGACCTGGGACCCCGCCAAGGGCGCCTCCCTGGAGACCTTCACGGGCTTGGTCGCCGAGCGTGAGGTGCTCAGCGCGCTGCGCTCGGGGCGTCGCAGCGCCTGGAGGGAAGACCCCACTCTCGATGTCGACTTGGACCGCAAGTTTGAGGGCCCCGACCTCGAACAGAGATTAGGAGACCGCGACGTGCTCGAGCGATTGCTGGACCACTTGGAGGTTGAGCTCAGCCCGAGGGCTCGCGGCCTGTTCCAGGCACTATATATGGAGGAGCAGGCCCCAGATGACGTCGCTGAGCGTTTCGGAATGAGCCTCAACGCGCTGTACTCTTGGCGCAGCCGCTTCAAGTCGCGGGTCGATGTGTGGCTGCAGGAGGAGCAGGGCCGATGACTCACCCTGATCCCGAGCTCGATCCCCTCATCGACGCGGCCCGCCGTCGGGAGGCCGCACGCCTCGCTTGGCAGGAGGACCCCAACGCAGATCCGCAGCTCAAAGCGCCGCTGTCTCGGGACGAGCGACAGGCCCTGCTCGCAGCTGTCCTGCCGGCACCGCAGCGCCGGCTTTGGCCCGCGCTCACCGCTGGGGCGGGTCTCGTGGCTGTGGCCGCGGCGGCGCTGCTCATGCTGGCTCCAGGTCCTGATCTGCCTAACTTCCAGCTTGAGCTGCACTCTCAAGGCTACCAAGAGGTCAGGGGTCAGCACGCTGCGGCACCAAAGATCGCGCTGAGAGACGGCATGCGCTTGCAGCTTGTGCTGAGGCCTGAGTCCCGGCCTGAAGGCCCGGTACAGGTGCAGGTCTTCCTGCGCACTCCGAGGGGCGATACCCCGGTATCCTGGGCGCCCGAGACGTCTGTGGACGGGGCGTACCGGTTCACCGGCGAAGTCGGTCGGCAAGTTGCCTTGACGGACCAAAGTCAGGCCTTGGTCTTCCTTGTGGGTTCCCCTGAGGCCTTGGCTGAAGGTAAGCGGTCGGAGGGTGTGCAGGTTCACGTGCAGCCTCTGCAGTGGACCCCGTAGAACCCCGCGATCAGGCGTGGCCTCGGTGCCACACTTTACCAGTTCGACAAACTACCGGTCCGCGCCAGCACCGACTTCGCCGGGGCTTGGCGGATGGTCCTGAGCCTCAGCCTCTGCGAGCAAGAAGGGGTGAATATGCAGCGGTGTGCGAGCAGCGTTCTTGCGGTGGTTTTCTTGGTCGCCTGTGGGGGGCCGACCGCAGAAGAGACGTCAAGCGAGTCGGTAGTAGGCGGCTCGCTGCAAAACCACACGAACCCTGAGATCGGGCGCTTCATCACGCCATTCTCTGGTTCATGCACGGCAACCCTGATTGCGCCAGACATCGCCATCACGGCAGCGCATTGTGTGCGCTACGAGTCCTCGGGCTCCGGGGGAGGGCAGGTTCGCTTTCGCTCCGCCCAGGGCAATGTGGATGCCTATGTGAGCGCCTATCGCAGCTTCTCGACACAGCCGGGGCGGGCGGACGTCGCCTTGCTCAAGCTGAGCCGTGACGTCGCCAGTCGCATCGCCACACCTCGACCCTTGGCAGCGCGCGCGCCCCAGCGCGGCGAGACGGTGCAACTGTGGGGTTATGGTTGCACCCAGCGCGATACACGCAACTCCCAAGGCAAGACGACTATCACCTCGCGCTACGGCAGCTCTCAGAACCTCTGCAAGGGCGACTCCGGGGGCCCGCTCATCAATACCTCCGGTCAGATCATCGGCATCAACAGCGCCTACGATACGATCTCTGGGGCAGACATCTTCGCTTTGCCGTCCAGCTTGCGTTCCGCAATTCAGTCTCAGGTCGAGGCCTTCGGGTTCAGCGGCTCGGTCTACGGCACACGCCCTGGCAATACTCAGGGCCCAGAGACGGGCACTTTGGGGTCCGCGGCTCGGGTCTGGCGCCAAACGGCCGGCCTGCGGGCCTGCGGGCAATGGAGCAAGGCGGAGAACTTCTCCTCCGGCCGCTATAACGCCCATCGCTACCGGCTGACGATCTCACCCGGCGGCCCGGTCTCACTCAGCCTAAGTCGTAGCGCGGGCTCTTGGGCTCCTGCCTTTGTCATCGCCACCGCGGATGGTGGCGTGCTTGGCCAGGGGCGAGACGCGCGCTCCGGGGTGACCTTACGCGCTCAGCATGATGGGCGAGATGGCAACCCAGCACGCCTCACCCTGAGCGCGGAGCGCACCATCTCCCTTGATGTGTACGTGACCGGCTGGCGGGCCGTGCAATCAAACTTTCAAAATGGGCTGACCCGAACGGCGCGCTACCAGCTGGCCATGGGGCAGCAGTGCGGTGGCAGCCCGGCCGAACCACCGCCGAGCACCGCGATTCGCAACCTGCCTTTCCGCACCCGGGGAGATACGCGCCAGGGTCGCAACCTCAACTCCCGCTACAGCTGCGCGCCCAATACCAATGAGGGGGGCCCAGAGCTGTTCTATACGATCGACGTGCCTGTGGCCGGGGTGATCGCGGCGCGTCTGTCGAACCTGGGGGCCGGCGTCGACGTCGATGTGCACATCGTGGTTGGGGATACCTGCGTGAGCCGAGGCCACTGGGTGGCCAGCGCCCGAGTGCCCGCAGGCCGGCACCGCGTCATTGTCGATACCTGGGTCGACAGCTCGGGTCGGGCCCGCTCTGGGGCCTTCGATCTCGAGGTCGGTTATACGCAGCCCGCCCAGCTGGTCGAGGCCGGCCTGAGCGCGCCGGCTGCGGACAGGGCGCTGACGGCCTTTTCGCAGGCCTTCACACAGGGCGCCACCGAAGAGCTGGTGCTCACGGTGGTGGACCTCGACCTGGGCTCCGAGAGGCCCCGCCTGGTGGGCTGGGACCTGCTCGCCCAGAAGGCTCTGGTGCAGGCCCACGTCGGGCATGGCAGCGGTGGCACGCTGGCTGCCGACCCCACCCGGGTCGTGTCCGTGGGCGAGGACCGAGAGCGCTCGCCGGTGGGGCTGTTGCTGGCGGGGCAGCGCGCTGAGGGCCCCGACGGCCCTCGTTTGCAGCTCGATGGCATCGAACCGGGCTTCAACGATCAGGCCCGCGCTCGCGCCCTCGCGATCGCGGTTGATCCTGGCGCGGGCCCCGAGCGGGTTGAGGCCGAAGGCGCGCCCGCCCTGACGGATGGCAGCTTCGGGGTCTCTGAGGCCACGATGCGACGGCTGCTTGAGGTCATGGGGGATGGTGCGCTGGTCTTGGTGCACTTTTCCGACCCATCCTGGCTCGAAGCCAGCGACTATCTCGATTAACTCGGGCCTCAACTTGCGTGCGTTCGCACGCTTCAGTATGAGTGCGTTTGCACGCATACTGATCGCCCCATGCCCCGCAAAACCCCAAAGGCCCGAGCGCTGCGCGATGCGGTGCGCCAGCTCATCGTCTCGCATCGCGCTTTAGACCAGGCCCGGCGCCCCTGCGGCACTGCGCTGCCCCTGCCGTACGCCTACGCACTATTGGAGCTGTTGCACAGCGCTGAGCCGATGACGGTCACGGCCCTCGCACAGCGGCTTACGATCGACCGCACCAACGTCTCACGGCTGTGCGCCCGCATGCAGACCTTGGGTGAGTTGAGTATGCAGCCGCACCCGGAGGACGCTCGGGCACGCACCTTGGCGCTGACAGACAAGGGTAGGGCGGTAGCTCAGGCGGTCGATGCCTCGAGCGCGGCATACTTTGAGGGCATTGAGCAGACTCTGGGCGACTCGGTGGCCGATGTGATCGAGGCGCTGGAACTATTGGGCAGCGCCATGGTGCTCAGTGAGGATGAAGATTGAAATGAAGTCGATACTATCAACCGGTGCCTGGCTAGCGTGCCTATGGCTCCTGAGCGGGTGTCCAGCCCAGCCCGAGGCTGCATCAAAATCAGCGCCCCAGGTGAGTACCTCAACTCCGAAGGAGTGTGCGCCATCGCTGGACCTGAGCGGTTTTGACACCCGAACGCCCGTGCCCTTGCAGCCCATGATGGCGTGGCACCAAAAGCAGAACATGATGCAGCACCTTGTGGCCATCCAGCGCATCGTCGGCGCGGTTGCGCAGGAGGACTGGGCGGAGATCGCCAGCGCGTCATCGCTCATCGAGAGCTCCCCGCAGATGCAGCAGATGTGTCAGCACATGGGCGCCGGGGCGGAGGGCTTCACGGACAAAGCCCTCGACTTCCATAGCCGGGCTGATGCCATCTCGGAGGCGGCCCGGGCCAAAGATGGTGTCGCGGTCTTGAAGGCCACGGCGCACACCCTGCAGGCCTGCACGAGCTGCCACGCCACCTTCCGGCAGGAGATCGTGGATGCCGAGACGTGGCAGGACCGCACGGGCTCCAGCCACAACCCGGCCTCCCGGCCTGCATCCCAACCTGCATCCCAACCTGCGCACTGAGCCCGGTTTGCGAGGACTTGCGGCCTCTGGCGCGTCCGAACCCGACGGCGACGGTGTCGCGGATAGTGCTGAGCCTGGACACGGCACCAGCGGCAGCAACCCAGATACCGACGGCCCCCGCTTGACCCCGGGCGGTCATGAGTCTGCGCCCTGCGAGCCCGCCTATCTTTCAACATCAAGGCCGTCCAGTCCCGGGTAACTTTTTGGCCTTGCCCTTCGGCCCTCGCGCCCTCCATGACCACCAAACCGCCGCTGGCTGGTGAGTATGCGCGCGATCCCCTCCCCATCGACCGTCGTTTTTGCCGCCCTGGGGCCCAACCCTGCGCCGCTCACCGAGCTGCTGTGGCAACTCGCTCAAGAGCAGGCTTCGCAGAGCTACGAGGTACATGTCGTCGTTGAGCGCGAGGCTCGGCACTACTTAGACGGCGAGCTGCTCGCACCGGGGGCCGCTTTGGACCAGCTGCGCGATGTTATCGGGCCCCAACGTATCCCGCCCATCACCGTCTTGGAGGCTACGGATGCAGGCGGCGATCTCATCGAGGATGACGCCGAGCTTGAGTCCCGTGAGGCCTATACGGAGGCGGTGTGGAGCGGGGCCAAACGCGCCGTCGAGGTGGCTGGAGCGCGGCCGCTGGTCTTTGGCCTCGTCGCCGGTCGTCGCCGCACCATGACAGCGCTGCAGACCGCGGTGTTTCAGCTGCTGGCCCGCCCCGGTGACAGGCTGCTCGACGTGCGGGTCACCGACCCCCGGGTGGAGGGCGGCACAGGCTTCTTCTTTCCCGCGCAACCCCAGTTGCTGGTACCTGCAAGGCATACGGCGGAGTTTGTCGAGGCGCGCTGCGTTGAGGTGATCTTAGTTGAGCTGGACCTCCCGCGCCTGCGGGCGCTGGTGCCTCCAGGCGCGCTGACGAGCTTGAAGTCCGCGCGGCAGGCGGCGGCTCGCGTCATCCAGAATGTGGCCCCCGTGCATCTGCACCTCGATCTGCACGCGGGGCAGGCGCATGCCGATGGTCAGCACATCCCCTTGTCGCCGTCTCAATTCGTCTGGTTCGCCTACCTCTGCGTAGGCATGAAAGAGGGGGCAACTTGGATTGCGCCGAACGACTTCGAGGGTCTTCGGGACTTTCTCAACAGCCTTTGGCACCTGGAGTGGTGGAGTTCAAAGATCCCCCAGGGCAGCATCTTCAAGCGGCTGGCTGCGGACGACGTGCGTGACGAGGCGGACCTCAAGGAGGTCGACGTCTGGCGCAGCAAGACCATGCGCTCTCTACGGACCTTCGCGGCGTCCTGGGGCGGTGGCATGCAGGCCATCGTGCCTGAGCAGCGCAGTCACAAGATCGAGGGCTCCAAGGCCCGCAACTATCATCGACTGTCGCTCAGCCCCGAGTTCATACAGATCTCCGGGCGCCCGCGGTAAAGTTACCAAGGCCCCAAACCGGGTCAGGAGGTGTTGTGATGGTGGCAGCCATGAACACCCAACGAGCCGCAGATCGCCCCCGAACTTCACAAAGCAGCCCGCTCAGGGTGGCGCTGCTGCCCACAGCCTCGCCCGGTCAGGTGGGGCTCACCATCGCCCCAGGCAAGCAGGGGCCCAGCAAGTCCGGCCCACCCTGGGCTCGGGACCTAGCCGCGGATCTGGACCGACTCGTCGAGGTCTTTGGCGCCCAGGTGCTGGTCTGTCTGCTTCAAGACGAGGAACTGCGGCGCCTACAGATCCCCAACCTGCTGCAAGAGGCTCAGCGGCGCGGGCTGATTGTGCACCGCCTGCCCATCCCAGACGGCGGCGTGCTGCCCTCTTTGCAGCCGATGCGGCAGCTGGTGAAGGTGATCACTGAGGTGTGCGCCGCGGGACAGAACGTCGCGATTCACTGTGCGGGCGGCCTGGGACGTGCCGGCACGGTCGGGGGCTGTTTCTTAGTCGAGCAGGGGGCGACAGCGCCTGAAGCGATCGCAACCCTGCATGCGCGCCGAGGAAGCCACTGCCCCGAGACCCCGGACCAAGAGCGCTTCATCGAAGCCTATGCCCGGGCCCGCCAATTGGAAAGCCGTGTTGCAGGGGCTGTCTTGGGCGCGGCCATCGGAGACGCAATGGGGCACCCGACAGAGTTCATGGACCTGCCAGAGATTCACGCCGAGTACGGTCCCAACGGGGTGCAAAACTATGCTCTGTATTGGCAAGACGGTGAGCAGCGTTACGCGCCCTACACGGATGATACTCAGATGGCGGAGGCGGTCGCCGAGGGTTTGCTTGAGGCGGGTGGTTGGCGGGCCCAACTCGACCCTGCGATGCATGCCATCGCGCGGCGCTTCGTACAGTGGGCCTCCGCACCCCAAGGCGGGCACCGAGCACCCGGCAATGCCTGCCTGCGAGGCTGCATGGCGCTGGCTCAGGGCGCGCAGTGGTCCGAGGCGGGCGGTCTCACGGCTGGCGGCTGTGGTTCGGTGATGCGGTCCTATGCCTTCGGGATCCTGCTGCACGCAGACCTCGAGCGCACCGAGGCGTGGGCAGTGGCCCACTCCAAGCTCACACACCGCGACCCGATCGCACTGGCGGCCTGTGCGGCGATGGCTGTGGGCATTGCCCGAACGATGAGGCAAGAAGACTTGCACGATGTCGTCCTAGAGATGATCGCAGCTGCGCAGCGCTATAGTCCTAAGACAGCGGCCATGATGACGCGGGCCTACGACGAGGCCCAGGCCGGCGTGGCGCCCGAGGTCACGTTGGAGCGCCTGCGCGGCTGGGCGGCGCACGAGGCGATCGCGGCCGCCGTCTACATATTCGTCCGGCACTGTGATGATCCGCGCGCGGCGATTCTCGAAGGCGCCAATACTCCTGGGGACAGTGATAGTCTCGCGACGCTCGCCGGGGCCCTATGTGGTGCGCGGTGTGGTCTTGAGGCGCTGCCTGCAGACTGGGTGCGGTGCGTTGAGCGCAGTGATGCGCTCCTCGACTTGGCAATGCGGCTTGCGCGGGCCTGCGATGGGGATTGAGGGCGTGCGCGCGCCCACAGCGTCAAGGTGCCCCCGCCGCGATCGCCTTGAGGCGGCTTAGGCATTATGCTGGCGGAGTGAAAACACGTGCGATTGTGCTGCCCCTTGCTCTTGCCCTTGCGTGGGGCAGCACCGCGTCAGCGGTCGAGATAGAGCCGGGGCAGAGCTATCGGGGGCCGGTACGGCTAGAGATCTCCAGCATTGGTCTGTCCTTCAAGCTGCCCGCGGGATTTACGGGTCGAGTGGGTGACGATGGCATGGTTTTGGGTCATGCCTCACAGCCAGGCCTGTTCTTTGCCACGGTACGTACGCAGGTTACGTTGCAGGATGTGCTGAGGGAACTCAGCAATCCCATCCCGATTGATGCTCAGACGACGCTTCAGATCAAAGGCGCGCCCAAGGTCAGAAAGTCGCGGGTGGTGGCTCACTACCGCGGGGGGGCAGGTGTGCGTGGGTACGCTGTGGTGCGCCACCAGGGGCAGGTGGCCCTCGCTTTTGTGGGGGCCACCCAGAGTAAGCACATGCGGGGGCTCCAGAAGATGGTCCGCGCCTTGGCGACCTCGGTGCGCTTTGGGCCCGCGAAGAAGAGCAGCTATTGGCAGCAGGCGTTGGGCGGCCAGACTTTGAGGCGCTTCAATACATCCTCTGGGGTGAACAGCGGCTTTACTTCCAAGGCGACGATCATGCTCTGTCGCAATGGGCGCTTTGTTTACCGCAGCTCGAGCAGCGGCTTCAGCGGTTCTACGGGGGGTGTGGGGGTCTCGGCTGCGGGGCAGAGTGCTCAGGCGGGCCGTTGGTCTGTCAGCGGTACGCAGGCTTCGGGGCAACTCATGCTCTACGCGGATGGTGAGGCCGAGCCTGGGGTCTACAGGTTGCAGAGTCGTGGCGGACGACTCTTGGTGGATGGTGAGCGCTGGCTTCGTGATCAGAAGGTGGCAGCCATATGCAACTAGTGTTGCAAGACTGCGGAAAGAGATGCCTCGGTGACTAGGGGAATGCTGGACGCCGCTAGGGTGTTCACGGTCTGAAGGTGGGGGATTCACTGGGCAATTCCGCGGGAGGCGACGAGCTCGAAGTCGCTGCCCCTGGCGGGGCACTTGAGCTCGCAGGGCCGGCACATCATGCCATCCGCCGGACCCGCCAAACCCGCGCCAAGATCGGCGCGTTGGCGGCACTCTGGCCCGCTTTCGTAGCCCTTGCAGGAGTGCTCCAGGTCGTACTGGGGCTGCCCGGGCTCAGCACTACGGTCTTCCTGCTCGGCGCGCCGTTGCTGCTCGGGGCGTCGTTTGCGAGCTTTTGCCTGAACTCCAGCAAGCGCGAGGCTCCAACCTTGACCCCGGCGGGTTGGCTGGCGGCCCAAGAGGTTGAGGCGCCCGGGCTGCTCTGGCCCGTCACTGGCGCTGCCTTGTTGGCTCCTTTGACGGTGCACGGTGTGGTCTGGCTGTTCTTCGGCGTACTCATTGGGTCGAGTACGTGGGCCGATTTTGACCTTTGGCTAGCCCTCAGCCTGCCGCTGACTGCCCTCGCGCACGGAGCCCTGGTGGTTTATGCCCGCCGCTTTGCCCGCGGCTTGCTGACGGACCCGCTGGCCAAGCCCGCAGTCTTGGGGCCCAGCGCCGCGCGCGCCGTGGGCATGGTGACCTTGGCCGGGACCGTGCCCGGGGCCGTGCTGCTCGGCGTGCCCACCGCCTTGGTGGGGGTGACTGGGCTGCTCGTGATCCCACTCATCTTCAACTGGGCGGTGGACACGGCCGATCGTGAGCGTACCGCTCTCCTTGAGGCGGTCCGTCGCTACTGTCAGCTTGATCCACAGGGCTTCGAAGACCAAGTGCGCCGCCTATTGCTGGCGCCTAGCACAGCGGATCTGGCTCGCGCCCGACTGCTGCAGCTGCTGTTCATGGTGGGCACTCGAGACGCCACGCGTCGGAGTGTGCAAGATGTCCTGCACGGGGCTTTGGCTTGGAGCGAGGTCCCCTATGCGGCGAAGGCAGTCACTCAGGCTTTGGACTTCTGTGACCGACTAGGTTTCGCTTTGGACCCGGAGGTGGCTGAGGCCCTCAGTCATCACCCCAATCCATCGGTGAGTGTGACGCTCGCCAAGAGCCTACGGCGCCGACCTCAGCCGTTCGCGAAAAATATACTGCGAAAGATGCTCGGCAGGCGTGAGCCGGAGATACTCAGGGCCGCGGTGCATGGCCTGTCGCGTATTGGAAGCCACGTCGATATCGCCCACCTGGGTGGCCTCGCGCAGCACACCTACTTTCCCGCGATTCGAGATGAAGCGAGGGCCGCGATTCGTGCCATTCGCGCCCGCAGCGGCGGCGCCGGCCCGGCGGCGCTGTCTTTCCCTTTGGAGGCGGAAAGCGGCGGGGCACTGAGTTTGAGTTCGGGTTCCCGGGATTCAAGCACGGCCTGAGCCAACGCTCGGTGCTACGTAACCAATACTGGCCCAGCCCCCATTGAAGATAGTGTTGATGATGCTTCTATTTTCGCGGCAAACGCACGTGCAAAGGGAAGTCCACGGGTACTACGGGTCCAGAGAAGGAAGGGAACCTCCACGCCGAGATCTCGGACTTCATGCAGTCACCCAAGATACTCTCCTCGAGTATGGGGCCCACGAAGATATCAAAGGGCTCCCCGCTGGGTCTCACCTTGAGGTAGATCTGCGCCCGGCCCTCGTGCCCGTCTCCAAAGCGCGCGTGCTGGGCGAGGCAGTGCCGCACGCCGCCCATGTTTCGCCGTAGGACTGCTATGACGTCCGCCTCATTGAGCGATCTAGACAAGGCAGATTGCGAGGCCTTAGGTAGGGACTGCGAAATCTGTGCAGAGGGTGGGGCTGGCCTTGAACGTGCGGCCTCAGGGCTGTGGGGTTGGGCGGCGGCCAGGGCCAAGAGCGCTCCGGCCAGCACACACAAGCCGCTCACCGGCGTAATCAGGTTCATCATAGGTGGACCGAGCACACTGTAGGCCTAGGGGTTCCACCCGCGTAGCTCCATGGTGAGACCGGCCACCATGATCACCCTCGCTGTATTAGCGAGAGACACTCCGCCGCCGTGAGCGGGAGGGGCCGGGCTACAGGCTGAAAGGGCCAGCGCTGAGGCGTATGATCCCGCCGCCATGAATACCCGCCTGGACTTCGCCACAATGGACCTGATGGACGCGCTCGACCTGGCGGTGCTCACGGAGTTTGAGGCCTACAAGCGCTACGAGATGTTCACGAACCAGCTCGGGCACCGCTTCCCGGGCGATGCGGCGGCGGTCTTCGCGACCATGGGTGAGAACGAGGCGAAGCATGGCCAGGCCCTAGAGAAACGGCGCAAGGCGCGTTTCGGCGATACGCCGCGCCGGGTGACTCTCGCGGACCTGTATGACGTGGAGGCCCCTGAGCAAGGCGCCCTGCGCGATACCATGTCGGCGGAGCAGGCCTACGCGCTCGCGCTGAGCTCAGAGCAGAAGGCCCACGATTTCTACGATCAGGCCTTGGAGTATGTGACGGACCCCGAGATCCGCACCCTCTTCGCTGAGCTGAGGGACGAAGAGAAGGAGCACGTACAGCTCGTCAAAGACATCATCGCCGGGCTGCCGGTGAGCGCGCGTGTGGAACACGAGCATGATGAGGATGAGTTACCGGCGCTCTAGGCCTATTCAGCGCTGAGCTTCATCCAAGCAGATAGTCCATCAAGACCGGGCAGCTGGTAGCTCCAGAATCCGGATACGAGCGCCCGTAGCTGCGTGGGATCGTCACTGGACCTCAAGATCTCCGCGAGGGCTCGACGGGTATTGTCAAAGATGATCTCGACCACTCGTGACTGGGTGTGACTCAGCGGTCGCCCGAGGGTGCGTTCGCCCTGGGTTATTAATCTTCGCACAAAGCGCTGTGGATAGTCTGAGTACGGCGTCTCAGAGGCATGGTCGAGCAATATGATCACCGCCCAGCGGTGCTGGATCCAAAAGTCCAAGAGGTGGCCCGCGGCCGCGCCTTCCTGCTCGCTGGGCCCGCCCAGCGAATCCAGCCGCTCATCGAGCAGGGCGTCGTGCTCGGCGACCACCGAGGCGGGCACCACGGCGTCGAAGAGCGCCGCTTTGTCGGCGAAGTATCGATAGACGTTGGCGGTGGCGACCTTGGCGTCTCGCGCGATCTTGGCCATCGACGTCTTGCTATACCCCTGGGTCGCAAGTGCGGCGCCGGCCGCCTCCAGGATGCGTGCCTTGACCTCGGCCTTTAGGACTTGGGCCACGTCTGAACCTCCGCGTATCGGTGTTTCCAGGGCAGCTCCGCCTCCAACTCATAGGCCAGGGCGAACAGCCTGGCGTCTTCACCGGGAGGGGCCGCGAAGTGCATGCCGATCGGCAGGCCTTCATGCATTTCTAGAGGGACTGACATTGCAGGACAGCCTGCCACGTTGTGAATGGGCGTGAAACCCACCGCCTGCTCCGTGCGGCTGATCAGAGTCTGACGGTCCAGAACCGGCGCTAAGTGCCCCAGCGCCCACGCAGGCGTGGCGAGGGTAGGGGTGAGGGTGACGTCGAAGTGTTCGAAGATCTTGTTGTGGGTCGTGGCGGCCTCTTTGAACGTCGCCGCGCAGGTCTCACCGGCGTCGGGGCCTAGCGTTGAGGCCCACTGTGCAAGCTCCAGGGTGAAGGGTTCCAGCTCCTCGGGGCCGGGCATGCGGCCCAGTATCGGCTCAAACATAGCCATGACACCTTGCATCGTTTGAGCCGCCACCGTGAAGAAGGCGTCGGACAGGGCCCGCCCGTCGACCTTGGGCGCCTCGACGATGTGCACGTCATGGCCCATGCAAGCACAGGCTTCGACCGTGCGCTGCCAAGCGGCCTGCACGGCAGGGGCCGCGCCTTGCCCGACCAGGGTTGTATGCCACGCCGCGATTCGCAGTCGCTTTGGGTCTGGGGCGTGGACCTCAGGCATCGGGGCCCAAGGTGCCTCAGCGTCTCTTCGCAGGGTGGCTTGCAGCATGGCTTGGCTATCGCGCACGGTCCGGGTCAGCACGTGCTCGATCACCAACGCGGAGAGGCCTTCGGCCGGCCCGGCCGGCACACAGCGCCCGCGGCTGGGCATGAACCCGAACAGACCGTTCATCGACGCTGGTCCACGAATAGAGCCGCCCGCGTCGTTGGCATGAGCCATCGGCACCACCCCGGCGGCCACCAGCGCGGCGGAGCCTCCCGATGAGCCGCCCGCCGAGTGCCGTGTGCTCCAAGGGTTATGGGTGAGGCCGTGAAGCAGGGACTCCGTGCTGCCCAACAGGCCGAACTCTGAGGCCGTGGCTGAGGCGACGATGCGCGCGCCCGAGCCGAGCAGGGCCTCAACGTAGGCCGAGGCCCCCGGGGCGGGGTTCGTGCGCATGAGTCGGGAGCCCATGGTCCAGGGCAGCCCAGGCACCGCGAGCAGCTCCTTCACGGCGATGGGCACGCCGGCAAAGGCGCCCTGTGCGTCAGCGCTACGAATGCTGGGGTCAGCCACCGCGGACACCGCGTTGAGGCCGCGCGCCGCCTCAAGGGCGTGCGCAAAGGCACGATGCACCTCTTCGGGGCTCGTGTGGCCGCTACGGATCCGCCGGGCCAACTCGATCCCGTCCAGTTGTCGGTACGCCTCAGTCGTCAAGCTCATGGCTCGACAATAGCGAACAACGCATTCACTATTCAAGTGGGCTGGACGATATTCTTCGCCCAGGTCCTCTCGGGCGTAGGCTCAGGCGGGCAGGAATCGGTAGACGCACTCCGCAGCGCAAGCGGGCTTGTCCTGACCCTCGACCTCGATGCGGGCGAAGAAGACGGCCTCCACCCAGCCTTTTCCCTTGTCGACGACGTCGCCGAAGTCGATGGCGAGGCGGTAGCGGTCTCCAGCTTTGAGCGGATTCGGGAAGCGCACCTTATTGGTGCCATAGTTGATGACCATGCCCATCTCCTTCAGCTCCAGCAGCTTGAAGAAGTTGCCGGCGACCAGCGATAGGGTCAGGTAGCCGTGCGCGATCGGGGCGCCGAAGGGCGACTCCTTGGCGATGCGCGCCTCGTCGACGTGGATCCACTGGTGGTCATCCGTGGCGTCGGCAAAGGCCCGAATCCGGTCCAGCGTCATCTCTTGCCAGTCTGTGGCGCCCACGGGGGTATTTGCGTGCTCGTGTAGGCCCTTGGCCCCAGTAATTGTGACGGTCATGTCATGCTCCAGTGTGCGAGTGGGCTCGCACGCCGGCAGTGTCGCGGACCAAGGGCGCGGCGTCGATCATTTTTCGTGTGCTGTATTGCGCCGGCCCAGAGCTTTCCCGGGGCGTCGCGCAGGGCGGACTCAGTCGCTGCAATCGTCCGGCGGCAGACTATCTACCCAGGCGCGAAGCACGCCCGCGGCGACATCGTCTTTGAGGCTGCGCCCCAACAGGGGCATCATCGAACCGACCATCTCCGTCTCCGTGCGGTAGATGAGAATCGAGGCCTCGGCATCCCCGGGAACGATGTCGTACTGACGGCCGGCGGCGCCGGAGCCGGCGCTGCCCGGCTCCTTGCAGTATCCCAGGTGGAAGGTATCGTCATTATCCCAGTTCAGCCACAGGCGGGAGGTCATGCCTTGAGTAGCATTGGGTCGATGGCAGTGGGCGCAGTTAATATCAAGATAGTCTCTCGCGCCTCGTTCCAGGGCCGCCGTGTCCAGCGCCTGAGTCCCGGTGGTGGTCAGGCTCGGCCAATCAAAGGCCCTGGGTATTTGGTCCAAGGCGGGGAGGCCGCTGAGCATGCCAAGATCTGACAGATACTGCAGCTGATTCTGAGCGGTCCCGTCCAAAGTGGCGCTTCGGTTGAGGTATCTCGCTTTAGGGCCAATCAGAGTCGTATAGCGCTCGCCCTGCTCATCCTTGATCTCATGGCACTCCAGGCATTGGTTCTTTTGAGGCACCAAGTATTGGGCGGTCCGAGGCTGACCCCGAGGGTCAATGAAGCTGATGGCCTCGACCTGACCGCGCACAAAGTAGTCCGCGTCGCTCTGTGCTTCGTTCCACAGATATGGGAAGGCCTTCCATCCATCGGTATACTTAATCAGTACACGGGTCTCCACGAGCCGTAGGCCGTTCTGGGGACTGCGCAGGTCGTCCGCGAGCATGAAGGTCTTAATGATCGCGCTGCCTACCGGGAACTCCAAGGTGCCGGTCTCGCGATAGGTGATGGAGGTACCCTCCGGCACCCAAAGGGCCCGCGCCTTGAGCGCGAAGTCAGAAAATAGGGGCGTATTGAGCTCGTAGGGGATGACGCGGGCGTTGTACTCAAACTGACCGCCAACGAACCGGAAGAAGTTGAACTGTGACAGCAGCTCCGCGGGACGGGCCACGTCAATGTCCACGGTGACCGGGCCCAGTGCTGGTACCCCAGCGTCCGCAGGTCCGGTGTCCGGTGCACCCGTGTCGGCGGGTGCCGCGTCCGCGGACCCCACATCCGCGAGCCCTGCGTCCGCCGGTGGGCCGCTGTCTGAGGCCGTGCGGGCGTCACCGATGATCACCCCGGTATCCGTCTGAGGTGTGCCTGAGTCAGCGGGGGTCTCGGTGCCGCTGCAGCCCGCGAGTAGACCAAGCGTGCTCAGTGCAACCAGTGCGTACCTCATGGCAGGGTCAGCGCCACCGGGGCAATGGGGCCGGACGTGAAGCCGGTGCAATCGAAGGGCGTGTAGGGCGCCACTGGGCGGTAGATATCGGCCGTGCTCGGGAACCCACCACTCTGCAGTATGCCTTGCAGCACAGGCAGGTTCAGCACCGCGAAGCTGCTGCCGACATCCTCACCCATGCAGATGTGGTTGTTATTAGTGTTGTTGGCCGGAACGGCGGGGTCAACACTCTCGCCGATACCGCCGTATAGTACCGAGTCCGCCGGTCCAGCGCCCTGACCGAAGTACGTCACCCTCAAGAGCAGCCCGATAGGTCGTGATAGGGAGCCGTCCACGTCGGTGCCGTTGTCTGCGAATTGGTTGCCGTGCACCCAGATCTCATTACTGACAAAGTTCGCCACGGTGGTAGCGTCGCCGGGCAGGGCCAAGCCATCGATACTCCCGACCAGGCTGGACCGGTCCAGCTGCCATGCCGAGGTGGAGCCCTCCACCACTAGGCCCGAGACCAGCGCCACCGCGGTCGTATCGTTGGATAGGTAGACGTTATCTCGGATGTCGAGGCGCCGAGAGGCCATCGCGAAGGTACCGGTGCCCACGGGAACCTGACTGACCGTCGTGCCTGCCACCGCGAAGTTATCGCGGTTATTCCGCATCACCGCGTTATTGCGCACGATGATATCGCGACCCACGATGGGGTTGCCGGGCAGGTCAAAGATCGCAAGGCCGGTTGTATTGTCCTCAGCGTGGTTCATGTAGACGTCCGCGAACTGGGTGTTCTCGATCTCAATTCCGGCCACGTTACCCATCGCGACGTTGCGCCGAACGATCGTATTTTCGACCTGCCCCACGTACAGGCCTGCGTCCGCGGCATTGAAGGCCTGGCAGTCTTCGACGAGCACGTTGCGTGAGCGCACGGGATAGATGCCGTAGGAGCCATTGCTGGTCGCGGGGCCCGCAGACCAGGTTGTCTTCACCCTACGGATGACCACGCCATCGCTATCCTCAATGCGCAAGGCGTCCTTCTTAGCGTCGGTGATAGTGAGGTCCTCGATGATGAAGGCATCACCCACCACGTCGACACCATTGGACTGTGCAGCCTGACCGGAGAAGTCGAGGTTTGTGAGGTCGATGCCCTGGCCCAGAAGGGAGATGCCAGTGGCTCGGCGTATGGTCACGGCGTTGGTAAATGTGAAGTCACCGGCGCCCAAGATGATGGTCGTATCGTCGTTGAGCTGGTTGATCTCGTCCAAGAGCATACCCTCTTGGCCGGCCTCAAACTGTACGCAGGTGCCCGCGACCGCGCTGCAATCGCGCACGGGGAAGGCGCCGCCGTCTTTGTGAATGAAGGGCAGGACGACGGGCACGATGGGGCCTGCGATAAATCCTGTGCAGTCGAAGGGCGCGAATGGGGCGCTGGGCCGGTAGAGGTCGTCTGTATTGGGGTACTCGCCCTGACCGATGGCTGCGGCTTCCAGTTTGGCGGAGATGACCCCGATGTTGAGCGTGGCGTAGGTCGCTCCGGAGTTGTTTTCGACGCAGACCCGGTTGCGATTGGTATTATTGCCAGGCACCGCGGGGTCAATGGCCTCCTCGATGCCGTCGTAGAGGATGTTATCTACGGGCGTCGCGGGGCGGCCTGGAGATAGATAGGTGGCCCCCAAGAGCGCGCCCAACGGCCGGTTCTGGAAGCTGCTGCGGTCTGGGTCGAGGCCACTGCCGCTGTGGGAGTTATCGTGCACCCACATTTCGGTGGATCTCGCGTTGGCAACTCCGGTTGCACGCACGGAGACCTGGGCGCCAGCGATGTTTCCGACGAGGTCATCAAAAGGCACTGTCCAGGCGTCCTCATTGCCCTCAATGACGAAACCACTGAGTAGGGCGATGTCCACGGTCTGGTTGTTCTCGTAGGTATTATTGTCGATCTCGACGCGGCGCGACGCGAGCGTGAAGGTGCCGGTGCCAGCAGGAATCTGGCTGACTGTAGTGACCGAGTTGACCCCACCGGTGGGGGCAAAGTTTGCTCGGTTATTATTGCGCACGATATTGTGGTGCAGGCGCACGTCGTGGCCGATGACCGGATTGCCGGGCAAGTCGAAGACAACCAAACCTGCGGTATTGTCCTCGGCGATGTTGTCATAGACGTCTGCGAACTGGGTGTTTTCGATCTCGATGCCCGCGACGTTCTGCTTGGCGATGTTCCGGCGCACGATGACGTTGCGAGACTGTCCGACGTAGAGCCCCGCGTCCGCGGCATTGGTCGCCTCAGAGTCCTCGACCAGCACGTTCACGCAGCGCACCGGGTAGATTCCGTAGGCCCCGTTTTCGCTCGAAGGCCCTGCCGACCAGGTCGTACGCACCCTACGAATGATGATGTTTGTGCTGTCCTCGATGCGCAGGCCATCTTTCTTGGCGTCGGTGATGGTGAGGTCGGTGATGCTAAAGTCATCACCGATGACGTCCACCCCGTTGGATTGGGTGGTCTGCCCGGAGAACTCGAGGTTGGTCTCATCCATGCCCTGTCCGGTCAGGGTGATGCCATCACTGCTGCGCAGGGTCAGCGCGTTATCGAAGCTGAAGGTGCCCACACCCAGGATGACGGTGGTGTCATCAGCGAGGTCTTGAACCGCGTCGAGCAAGTCGTCCCGTTGAGCGGCTGTGAACTCTGCGCAAGCTCCATTGACGTCAGCGCAGGACAGCCGAGGGAAGTTGTCGGGCTCTACGCCGGAGTCGGGCTGCACGCCGGAGTCGGGCTGCACGCCGGAGTCGGGCTGCACGCCGGAGTCGGGCGGCACGCCTGTGTCCATGGTCGATACGCCCGAATCTGCGGGCCCCGCATCAACGGAGGCGTCCACGGGGTCATCGCCGCCTGAGCATGCCGCTACGGCGAGAAAGGTAAGGGGGAGAACCGGACGAAATAGGCGCTTCACTCAGCCATTGAACATAGGCCCCCACACCGATCCAAGTGGCGAGCCGTGATTAGACGTCATTTTCTCGCCTGTAGGCCGCTTTTGCGATGCTGCGTTGCGTTAGGCTGGCAGGGTTTCATCCGCAATCTGTACTGCAAGGTACACCTTGAGGATGAACCCGGCCTAGATCCTGGTTGGAGACAGCATTGTCGAAGCCCAAGACCTCCGCCTCCCTCGTGCTTCGCGGGCTTCGCAGCGCGCTCACCATTGCGCTGGGGGTACTGATCGGCGTGTTTTTCATGCAGCGCTGGCTCATCTATCATCCCCAGCCCAATAAGGTGCCCTTGCCGGCAGGGGACCACTATCAGGGCCTGACGGAAGTTAAGTTGACGGCCAGGGACGGCGTGCGCTCTTGCGCTTGGTACTGGCCCATCGCGCCTAGCGCACGGTCGGTGCTGTTCCTTCACGGCAACGCAGGCGATCGCAGCGATCGCCTGGGGCACCTGCGCAAGCTGCATGAGCTGGGCTTGAACGTGATGGCGCTCGACTATCGGGGGTACGGGGGCAGCGAAGGTTCTCCTTCTGAGCAGGGCCTGTATCTCGACGCCGAGGCCGCGCTGGAGTGGCTCCAGCGCCATGCAGACGGGCCTCTCGTCTATCTGGGCGAGTCCTTGGGCACCGGCGTAGCGGTGGAGCTCGCGCTTCAACATCCGCCTCAGGCGCTCATTCTCGAGGCTCCTTACGATACGCTCGCCGCCGTTGGGCGTCACCACTTCCCATTTCTGCCCGTGCAATGGCTCTTGCGAGACCGCTTCGACTCGGCATCGAAGATCGCCGAGATCCGCTCTCCGCTGCTGGTCCTGCACGGCGAGCGCGACACCGTCGTGCCTCTGGCTCGAGGGCGCGCGCTCTTTGACCGTGCCAATCAGCCCAAGCGACTGCGGCAGGTGGCCAAGACCGGCCACAACGATCTGCGCGCGCGCATGGAGCAGACCTACTATGATGAGATTGGCGCCTGGTTGGCGCAGCATGAAGTGCCTACGCTCCGCCGATGAATCCTTTTTGGTGGGGCGCGCTCTATTGAAGTGGACCGGCCCACGCCGGGCCTGAGCACGACATGCCCAGCTATGATTACCACTGTCCCGACAATGCCCGCGTCGTGGAGGTCCGCCACCGCATGAGCGAGAGCCTCAGCACGTGGGGAGAGGTCTGCGCGCGCGCCGACATAGAGCTGGGTGAGACCCCCGCGGATGCGCCCGTGGAGCGCTATATCGCCGAGTCTGGCGCGATCGCTGGTGGCTCCAGCGTAGCCTCTGCGGCCCCGGTGGGGCCCTCCTGCCGCTCCGGCTTCACCTGAGGCATCTAGAAGGCCGCGCCGTGCGCGCGGAATGAACCTCAAAGAACGGAAGCGCTGCTGCGGTGCAGGCCCTCACGGACCGCCCGAATTTTCTGGGATAATCCCTCCTGCATACCGGCACCTACCCGGCATGAAGAAGAAGCACGTGCTCTTGTCCCTGCTCTCCGGCGCCCTGGTCGCCGCACCCCTCGCCACGGTCGAAGCGAGCCACTGGCTGCAGGCCCGGCAGCTCTCTCGCCTGCAGTCCAATGCGCCAGAGCTCGCCTCATTGTGGCTGCGCTACGCGCTTGGGGACCCCACCTTCAATCCCACAGGTGAGGTTGGGGATGTCGATTGCCGCCGCGGACAGCCGGCGCCCGGGCGCGTCACCATCCTGACCGGCACCTTTGGAGGCACCTCCACACGCTCTTGCTCGGTGCCCGCGCGCACGCCCCTGTTCTTCCCGGTCGTCAACGCAGCTTTCTTGAACTCCAGCACTGACGTCGCCTGCACAGCGGACGCGGATTGCGCCTTCGTGGCCGGTGTCTGCAACGAGGCGGGACTCTGCGATACCGGCTACACGGTGCAGGACAAGGTCGAGATCATGGAGCAGTACTTCGCGGTGGATGACCACTGCGAGATGCGGGTTTGGCTCGATGGCGAGCAGCTCTACCCCGCGGCCAGCTCCATCCCGCTGCTGCGCACCCCGAGCGCACCCACGACCGCAACCAATCCTGCGTCCGGCTTCGTCGATCACGAGGCGATGGCCAGCGGCCACTGGGCCTTGGTGCCCGGGCTCTCTCGTGGTCCCCACGTGCTGCGCTTTGCGGGCAAGGCGCGCGCCAGTGATGGCACTTGCGGAGGCAGCGATGGTTTCGCTTTGGACGTGACGTACAACCTTGAGGTGGGTGGGCGTCACCGCTGAGCGGTCTTCAGCCGGCGCTGTGTTGACACGCGCATGGACGGCACGTCTGTGGCGCAGGTCTTGCGCGTGAACCGGACCGTGTGCCGGCAAACCAGCGCGTGCGCAGTGATCAAGCCTTGGCACGGCACGTGCTTTTCATCCGCCCATGCGTGTGACCGCCAAGACCGCGGAGGCTCCCGCCCCTGCGCCCCCGACCGACGCCAC
>Ga0193954_1000115_pt1 | contig 45845 bp, 34 predicted proteins | sample BB_5_MG_FD_140340 | JGI IMG/M metagenome (GOLD analysis project Ga0193954, IMG submission 140340) | Microbial mat bacterial communities from the Broadkill River, Lewes, Delaware, United States - BB_5_MG | ecosystem: Environmental > Aquatic > Freshwater > River > Microbial mats | place: USA...
GATACGATTCGCTTCGGCCGAGAGGCCTTTATGCTGGGCACCGGCCCGGCCGCCGACACCCGCATCGCCTCGAAGGCCAGCCAGCTGCTTCGAGAGCTGCTCTGCCCCGACTTCAGCGCTGCGCACCGGCCCACGGTTGAGGCCGGCTTGGCCCGCGCCAGCAAGCACTTTCAAGCCGGCGACTGGGATGCGGTTCAAGCTGAGGCCCAGGCCATCCTCGACAAGGACCCCAACGAGGCCTTGGCCTTTAACCTCTTCGCGGTGGCGGAGCAGCGGCGCATTGATACCCGCCCGTTGCTCGGCGCGCTGGCTACCCCGCAGCGCCAGGCTGCGCTCGTCAAGCAACTCGAAAGCGTGCTTGCAGAGTCCGGCGCAACCCCGAAGCAGCTCTTCGCGGATTGGCCGGGCCTCAACGACCTTCAAAAGGCCAAGGCCGCGCACAGCGCCCTGCTCTACGGCGACCTTTTGCCGGAGATGATGGCCCGCCGTCCGGCAAGGCGCATTCACCTCGTGCCGCCCGGCGAGAGCTGCACCTCCCGTGACCCGAATACCGACCGCAGCGCCAAGCACGACGCCTTTGGTCGGCAGTGGTATGGCACCCGAGGCTGGGTGGGGCAGCGCGATGTCGTGATTGGCATTGAAGACCTTGAGTCCGCGGCCCGAGGTGGCTACGACACGCTGACCCACGAGCTGGCACACCTCGCGCAATTTGCCTTGCAGGCCCGAGGTCTACAGGGCGCCAAGCCCAAGACGCGAATCGCGATGATGCTCCAAGGCTTGGGACCAGATCAGGTGCGCAGCTTTGATGAGGCCCTCAACAAGCGCTTCTCCGAGGCCCGAATGGGTGTGCAGGCCCAGCCCGTGACGGATTACGCTGGCACCTGTGTCGAAGAGTACTTCGCCGAATCCATGATGGCGGCAGCCAGCGATCAGGAGGGGCCTGGACCAAATAGGACACGCTTGGTGTCCCGTGACCCCAAAATGGCCAAACTGGCTCAGGCTCTGTTCGAAGATCTCTCCCGCCTGCCCGCGTGATGGACGACCGGCCCGTGATCGGGGCAGGGTAGCCGCGTGCGTTACGATCGTGATCACGAAAGCCCCGATGTTATCGACCGCCGTGGGCAGAGTTACCAAGGCGGCAGCAGCGGCGGAGGCGGCGGTGGAGGCCTGCTTCGAGTCTTGATGCCGCTGGTCGCCTCGAAGTTCGGATTCGGCGGCGTCGTCGTGCTCTTCGTCGGCTACTACGGCCTTCAGTTTGTATCCGGCGGCCTTGGCGGAGGCAGCTCCGCCTCGGTGGAGCAGAGCTCTCCAACGGCCGCCCCGGGCACCGACCCTCAGCGCAGCTTCGTCGCCTTCGTGCTGGATGATGTGCAAGGCCTCTGGCAAAACGCCTACCCCGGACCGGGTCGCTATCAGCGCGCAAAGCTGGTCCTGTTCACGGGTCGCACCAATACCGCCTGCGGACTGGGGGAGTCCGCCACCGGCCCCTTCTACTGTCCCGCCGACAAGCGAGCTTACATTGACCTGAGCTTCTTCCAGACTCTGAGTAAGCGCCTCGGTGCGCCCGGGGACTTTGCTCAGGCCTATGTCTTGGCCCATGAGATCGGGCACCATGTGCAGAACCTGCAAGGCACCAGCACCAAGGTACACCGCGCGCCCAAGTCCAAGCAGAAGGGGGCCGACGGCCTCAGCGTGCGCCTAGAGCTTCAGGCCGACTGCTACGCCGGGGTCTGGGCCCACGGCACGAAGAATAAGGGGCTCATCGAGTCGGGCGACCTCGAAGAGGCGCTCAACGCGGCCCAGGCCATCGGCGACGATACCTTGCAACGCAACGCCGGACGCACGGTGCGCCCAGAGAGCTTCAGCCACGGCAGCGCCGCGCAGCGCGCGCGTTGGTTTCGGCGCGGCTTCGAGACAGGCAACCCTCAGTCCTGCGATACCTTCTCTGGCGGCATCTGAATTATGCAATCCTTCTTGCTGCCTTGGTTTGCAGGTGCGTTCCTGCTGGGCACCGCCGCGTGTTCAAATTCAGAGCCCGATTTCGACGCAGGCTCCTTTGGGGAATCGCCCCACGTCTTTGACGCCCAGGTCTACTTCGACGGTGGGACCCTCGACGCGGCTGAAGCGGACGCCAGCCCCCCGGACGCCGGGCCTGTCGCCTGTGGGTTCGAGGCCCTCGGGCCCACCAACGCCCCTAGGGTGATGCTCTTGAGTCACCCCTTCTCAAACGATGTCGAGGTGCCGGGCACCGAGATCTCCAGCCGCACGCTGCAATCAGACCTGCAGATTGTCGATGACGGCCTTCGCCTCGACGTAGGCACACGTGTCAGCAAGTTGGCCTTCGTTCCCAACGGAACAATGGCCTTTGCGCTGGGCGAGGATGGCACCCTCGTCTCCGTACGGGTGGGCGGCGTGGATGACCTTGAGGTCCGCGATCGACTCAGCCTGCCCTCGGCCAGCTACGGCGATCTGCGAGTGCTGGAGGATGGTCAGACGCTGCTCATCGCGGGCGCCAACGGCAACCCGGCGGCCGGCCTGTCGACCGTGCACGTGGGCTGCGACGGCAGCCTGGAGCTGGACCAGGACCTGTTCTTCACTCTGGCCCTGGCGGACGCCTTTGCCTTGTCTCCGAACGGCCGCTACGTCTGGGTCTCGGGTGGGCAGACGCTCTTTGAACCCATCGATCACGACGATGTGCGGGTCCTAGAGCGCCTTGCTACGGGTGGGTACAGCCAACAGGGCGCCTTCGACATCTTCACGGACTTCATGAGTGCAGACTCGGTTGCGCTATCCCCGGACGGGCGAACACTCTTAGTTCCGAACGGTCTGGACTTTTCGAACGAGGCCAACCACCTTGCGATCCTTGGGGTGCAGGACGCCACCCTCACATCGATCGACCGAATCACGATGAACCTGCCCGACCTCGCGCACACCCTCTTCAGCGTAGACGGAGCGACCATCGTCGCGACTTTGGCGGAGCCCGGACAGGTGGTGGCGTTGTCCCAGGTGGATGGAACTTGGCAGGAGACTTCGAGGCTTCGTGGGATTGGCCTGGCCGATCAAGCAGCCCACGTGACCCGAGGAGACTTGGTCGACTACATCTTCGTGCCGTCTACGGACCCCACCGGGGGGGCCAACGTCGCCATCTTACGCGTGATGAGCCCCGGTCAGCTCGCAGAGCTGCCTCAGCATGAGCTCGGCCCCGGATTCGACCTGCTGCCTCGGGCGATCGCCATCACGCCCTGACGGCCACGCGGGCCACTCACATGTTCCGCTCGGCCACGCAGTGTGGCGCTGAAGCAACGCCGAAACGAGGCCCCTGAAATCTTAGGGCGTGGCACAGCAGGTGCACTAAGCCCCGCCATGCGAACTGCTCCCCCTCTCGCACTCACCCTCATCAGCGGCGCCCTGTTCATCGGGTGCGGCAACGATGACATCGCCGTCGACGGTACCTACACCACCACCGCCGTCTGGGACCTCAGCGCGCCCTTTGGCCGCGACGGTATCGGCGGGGCCTTCGCCGACCTGCTGATCGAAGAGTCGGTCAGCGCGGCTGTACCTGGGCTCATTGAGGACGAGGCCATCGACCTCACCTCCAAGCTCATCCGCGCCCCAATCAAAGGCTTGGTGGAAGGCCGTCTTCCCGACGAGTTGAAGGAGGATGGTGAGGTGCTCATCGGCCTGCGCGACGCGCTGGGTAACGTAGAGGTGCAGACCGAGCTCGTGCTCGATGAGGATATTGAGGGCAGCGAGAAGGTCACCCGGCTCACGGTGCCGACAACTGGAACACCCTTCGTGGTGAACGCCAGCGACCTGCCCGCAGGGGTCTCGGTCGCCGCAGAGATCGAGGGCGACCGAAAAGAGCGGGACCGCATCGAGCTCAAGCCCTATGACCTGCAGCTGCGCTACGGGGACTTCATCCTGATCCTCGTCGGCGATCTACTAAACCGAGACGTTGCCGCGCTCACCAATGAAACCAATGCAGCCATCCCCTGCGACCTGGTTGTCAGTGAGATAACTGGCGGGGACGGCAAGTTCGAGTTTGAGGTGGCGAGCAAGGAGTTCAGCATCTCGGCCGGGGCCCTGCAATCCGCCTGCGACCTCGTCAAGGACAAACTCTCTGAGTACGCGCTCGGCCTCGTGCGCCTCGACAGTGGTGTTCAACTCGGTGGGCAAGTCACCTTGCTCGATGCAGACCTCGACGCCCGCGCGGACACCTTGAGCAGCGATACAGACTATGAGGGCCGAATCACCTTGCTGCCCGGCCCCTTTGAGCCGCGCTTCTCCGTCAACTTCGTCGCGACGCGTAACTAGGGCGCCGCCGGTGCGCCGTGCCCAGGCCCAAGAATCTGGGGCCAACGCTCGGCCATCACAAAGGGCTTCGTATCTCTCTGCTGGCCGTGGCAGGCCCAACAAACCTGACGCTGCACGGGCCCCACCCTCGCCTGCTCCGGCTCCTGCAGATGGGCCCGGTTCGGCCCATGGCACGCCTCACAGCCCACCCCGCGCAGCCGGCGCAGCTTGCTCAATGAGGTCACCCCACCGTCTTGGGCGTACCCGGTCGCATGGCAGGCTACGCAATCAAGATTGCGCGTCTGCCTCAGCTTCACGAGCAAGGTCCACGCCTTGGCGTGTGCCGTGCGCTTGTAGTGCTGAAGTGCCGTCTTGTGGCAGCGCTCTGCGCAAGCCTTGACGCCCACATAGGCGCGTCCAGTCTGCGGCCGAACCTGTGAGGCGACCGAAACTCGAGCTGCCGTGACGGCATGGCTCCCGCTCTGCGGGGTGATCGTAGAAGTCTGCGCCGTGAACGTCCCGCGTGCCGCCCATCGCAACTCTGCTTGCGCTCGGTTTCGGTCCGGCAGAACCACCAATGGCACCCCACCAACCCGAAGACTCCGACTGACGCCCCGGGCGTGCGCGATGACCGCTGCGTCCAGCTCTAGCTGGTGCCTGCGAATCATCTGTGAGGCCACTTCGGGGTGCATGTGTAACAGCCCGACGACCTGCTCTGCGCCTTGTAGCCGAGCCTCGCTGATCGCCCTCTTCAGGGCGGGGCCGGGCGCCTCAGCGTAGACCCCAGCCAACGCGTAGGCCTCCGCCTCGGCCGCGCCCTCATCAAAGACTGGAGAGGCCGCAACGACCCCGAGTCGGCGGCCTTCGTGCTGCACGACCAGGAACGCCGAAAAGGCCAGAGTGGCCGATTCGGTGTGCCTCAGGTTGGCGGAGAGCAAGCGAACCTGCGCACGCTGCGCGAGGCCTCGCAACCTTTGAAGGCCCATCGCGAGGTCCCGCTCACCCACCGCCATCGAGACGGCGCCCGTCTCCTTGAGTGCATCTGCGAGCACCTCAGAGGCGCTGAGCGCGGCCGCCTGGTGCGGCGCAGGCACCCGATAGGCCCGAAAGAAACGATCTCCGGCATCCATGACAATCCGTGGGGGCGTCGTGCCCTGAAGCGCCGCCACTTGACGGGCAAGTCCGCCTGCCCCACGCACCGGGGTGAGCTGCCCGCCCACGTCCCCGGTGACGATGACCGAGATCGCGGGCGGCAATGGCCGCACAGGCCGCGCGGACCCATCAGAGCTTGGTTCTTTCGAGGAGCAGGCGCTGGCGAGCAGCACCATGAAGACGCCGCAGGCGCGGCGAGCCGGGATCACTTCTTGAGGGCCTTGAGCCGCTTGGCCGCGTCCTTGGAGACCTTGTGCTTACGGTACTTCTTACGGACGGTCTGATAAAAGAGCTTCGCGTCGCCCTTCATGCCCAGCTTCTCGAAGCACAGGCCCAGCTTGAAGAGGGAGTTGGGCATCCACTTGGAGCGCGCAAACTTCTTACGCACAGCGTTGTACTCCGCTGCTGCCTGCTGAAAGTTGCCCTCGGCAAAGTATGTCTCCCCGAGCAGGAATTGCGCGTGGGCCCGATACTTAGAAAAGCTCTTATCGTCCTTCTTGCTGACCTGAAGCTCACGGACCAACTTGCGCGCCTTGGCAGGCTTGCCGGTCTTGATGAGTGACTCCGTCTCTTTGAAGACAGCCTTGGGGTTGGACAGCAGCCGCTCTCGCTTCTTCGCGTCTTCAATGGCGCGCTGCTTCTCTTCCTCGCTCTTTGCCGCCTCAATCTTCTGCTGCTCGGCGAGGCCCTGAAAGCGTAGATCCAGCTCTTCCTGCACCTTGGAGGTGCTGGCTTCGAGGTTGGACATGCGCTCGTCATAGGCTTCGACGCGGCCCTTCATGCGGGCCACGGTCTCAAGCATGTCGTCGATCTGCACTGTGATGTCCGCGTCATTGCGGCGGGCGATCTTGGATAGTTCCGACAGCTCCTTATTGATGTGCCCGAGCTGCTGCTTCTGATTCTTTTCGTTCTCTTGCAGCGCAACCAAGGCCTGCTGCAATGCGGTCACCTGAGTCTGCAGCGCGTAGACCTCATTGGCCAGTCGCTGCCCGTCCTCTTGGCTATAGTAGGCGCAGCCCGAACCCAGGCAGAGGCTGACCGCAAGGCCGATGACAGAACGTCGAATCAAAGTACCGCTCCCTACCTTCACCGTTCGATGAACTCCGCGCGGCGGTTCTCAGCCCAGGCAGCCTCGTTGGAGCCGCTATTGGCCGGGTCGGCCTCGCCCTTACTAACCACGTCCAGCTTGGAGCCGGGCACGCCAAGACGCTTGAGATACTCGGACACGGCGCGGGCGCGACGGTCACCGAGCGCGAGGTTATACTCTTCGGTGCCACGCTCGTCGCAGTGGCCCTCGACGACGATGGTGCCGCCCTTGGCGCTGAGGCACTCGGCGACCTGCTTGAGGCCCTCTCGGACGTCGGCGCTGAGCGCTGCCTGGTTAAAGGCAAATTGCACTGTGGGGTACTGACAGGTCGCCATCGATGCGTTCGAGGACGCCGCCGTGCAACGCCCGTTGACACACGACATTCCGCCCGCACAGTCGCCAGGCCCACCGCAGGCCAGCTCGTCGACGCAGCGGTTATCCATGCACTTGAGGCCGGAGCCGCAATCATCGGCGCCCTGGCACTCGATCTGGCACTTACCCGAGCGGCAAATCTTGTTGCCCGCGCAGTCGGTATTGCTGGCGCACTCGGGCTTGGCCACGCAGGCGCCGCCTTTGCACATCTGGCCCGCCTCGCAGCTGCTGTCATCGCGGCACTGCTGACAGGTGCCCTCGACGCAGAGCTCGCCCTTCTCCTCGCAATGAGAATCCTTCTCACATTTCGGATACTTGGGCGCGCAGCCAGCCATCGCGGCGAGGGCAATGACCGCCAGACCTGAAGCGAGGGCATGGGCAAATCGAGGGGCGTGCATGGCTCGTCGGGTAGTCAAATGGCGATATCCTGTCAATGCCAACGCTCAAGGAAACCCCAACATTCATCGGGTGTTGGGTACGAACACGAAGATCCTTCCGGCCAGTGACTTTCGCGCGATGTAGTACACGACGATGTCCGCCTGAGCGCTGTCCCGGCGAGCCCGAACCGCCCGGGTGGTATTGCTGCCCTGGGCGTCGAGCTGAGCCTGGGCGTCCTCATCAAATCGCGCGACCGTACCGCCTCGGCCCGGGTGAAGGCCCATCGCCGAGCCGCCCTCGGATAGCAGAACATCGGGTCGTGCATCGCCGCTGAAGTCATGGCCGAAGATGGGCGCCGCGCCTCTGATCGAGGCCCCCACGCTGAAGTCCAGCCCATAGGATGTCTCCAAGACCTGCACCGGTTTGGGCTTAAAGAAGCCCCCGCCCGCGGTCTGCGGCTCGCGAATACGCACGTCGAGGTCGAGGGTCTTGGACAGCAAGGCCCCCGACATCGCCATGATCGACACCTCGGAGTGCGGATGCACCATCTCCAAGCGACCATCCCCGTCCACGTCCACAAAGTCCGATAGGGCCGCGAAGCCCTCGTCGGCGAAGACCTGAACCGGGCGGGCCGAAAAGCCGCCACCCTTGAGGCCTCGGTACAGTCGCACTTCCGTAGCCAGGGTGGTGATGCCCCCGCCGATCTTCTCCAGGGCAAGATCAGCGATGCCATCAGCGTCGAGGTCCCGGACCTTGGCAGAGACCCGCACGTCGCGGGACGTCAATTCGTCCTTCGTGAGCATCTGAAACCACCGATGGTGCTGAGCCCGTTCCGCAAGTTTGCCTTCGGCGGACTGTGGGAAGACGTCGACTCGATCCTCATAGAAGGTCACGAGATCCACCAGCCCATCGCCGGTCTGATCGATCCACTCAAGGTTGGGAACGATCGTGGTCACACGGAACGCATAGGGCCGACCGCTGGCGCCGCCCCGCCCGGAGCGCCGGTACGTGGGGCTCTCTGCGTCATAGTAGGAAAACAGACCCAGCTTGACGTTGGCCCAAGACTTCCAGCCCTCAGCATGCCGCCTGTAGATCCTCAGCGATCGGCGACCGGGCAGGACCATGATCGCCTGCTTCATGCCGGCCGGCGTCTTGACGAAGTCCCAGGCGACGAGGTCCTCCTCCTCAGGGCCAGATACTAGGGAGGGCGCCGAGAGCAGCCGCTCCGCGGCCAGCGGCTTACGCTTGTCGAAGCGCTGGGCAAAGACCCCGGTGCTGGCCAGGTAGACCAACTCATCACGCGCATCGCCGACCACATCACCCACATCAAAGGCTGCGGTTCGCGGCGGCACGGCGTAGGCCGCCTGTGGTTTTGCAGGATAGCCTTCCGGGCCACGGAAGAAGACGGCAAGGTAGCGGCGGGCTCTCGGTCCGGAACCCCTGCGGTAGCTGACCACGAGGTCGGTGAAGCCATCACCATCAAGATCACCATCGCTCAATGACAACACAGAGCCCGGCACACTCAGGGCCTGCCGCCGAAACTTAGCTTGCGCTGGAGTTGCCATCATCATGGCGCTCACCAGTCCCAGCCCCAAATACAACCTCATCTTAGCCACCTCCCAGATCCCCCAGCGGACCCACCGGCAACGTCAAAGTAGACGTGAATGTTCCGCGGAAGGTCGTCGACGTCGCCACCGCCCGCACAACCACCGAGAGCCCGCGCGGACCGCTGGGCCGAGCCATCGGCACCTCTGCGACCGCCCCAATGACAACCGCCTGCTGGCCGTCGGGGAAGTAGGCCCAGGGGTCGCTGCCTTCGAGGGCCAGATTCCACGGCCCCACCGCGGCGAGCCTGCCGCCCTCATCCAGCAGCACAGCCCGAAGGTGGGTGCCCTCGATGAGGCTCTCCGGGTCGGTCATCTGCATCGTGAGGCGCGCCGGCGCGTGTCCAGCCCGACCGACATTATTGTGCCAGCTCGCTTGCAACACTCGGCCCGAGTCAAAAGTCGCGCGGGCCCTGAGGCGCACCCGGCCTTGGCCCATCACCTGCCAGGCCGTGACCTGGGCCGGCAAACCCAGGCCCAACGCAGGCAGCTCAGAGTGCAGGCCTTGAGGCACCGACTGCGCCTGCAGCTGCACCTCGGCGGGCGGCACCGATACCTGACCTCCGGCCGCATCATAGGCGTGAATCAAGATCTTCAGCCGTCGAGGGCTCAAAGTGCTGGTCTGCACCGGCCCCAAGATCGGGCGCCCCTGTTCATCGAGCACGGTGATGCGCAAAGACTGAGGGGCCTCGGGACCGGGCGCCGGACTCGCTCGTCTCAGGCGAAGGCGCGCGAAGGTATCAAAGGCGGGCGCCGCCCAAAGGCCCTGTGCGCCCTCGAGGGTCCAGCGCTCGTCGGCGACCTGAGCCTGCCAGCGGCCCTCGCTGAGCACCTGCATCAAGCGGGTGCCACGGATAGGCAACCTTGATTGCAGAGGCAGGGTCTCCGCTGCGCTGCTGAGGCTCAGCCCCACATCCCCGCCCTCGTCGAGTCCGTCAATGTGCAGGGTCAGCGCCCCTCCTGGGCGCGCGTTCAGCTGGACCTGGGTGGGCTGATTGCCGAGCGGAACCGTGCGCACCGTGCGCGCGACGTAGATCGGCATGTGCCCGCCGAGCTCCAAAGGCGCGGGTCGGTCCGAGCGTGCCACCGCGGTCATCTGCAGTGGGACCTCGGCCGGCACGCCGAGCGAGAGCGTCTGCTTGGGGGCACTCAGCGTCGACGAGGCCACCACCTCCGAGCGGCCCACCTCCTGCACAAAGACGGAGATGGACTCTACGGACTCGGGGACCTCACCGAGCGCGAAGGTCGCGGTGGCAATCTCAGGCCCAGGCCCGCAGCCAGCGCTGAGCACCATCAGACAATGTGCCCAGGAGAGTCTGTGAGGCTTCATTGAAAGTTCACCTGCACCTCCAGATTAGGCCCCTTTGTGGGCACCTCTTGCTCGAAGAAGGGCGGCGGCCGCAGACCCTCTTCGACAAGGATGGAGCTCATGTCGCCCTCGGCGCCCAGCGGGGCCGCAGAGCCGCGGACCCATCCGTTGAGGTTCACCGCGCCGGGCCGAGCATCACCCAGCCCCTGCGCACGGCCCAGGACGAAGCTATAGACACGGGAGGGGTCCCCCAGAACAAGCCGCGTCTGCTGGGCCACCAGCTCTGACAGAGCCTGACCGCCCACGCGAGGAGGCCTCAAACCCTGCACGCCGGGCGAGTGCGTGAGCGCCTGACCCGGTCCCACAGAGAAACTCTGCAGCCCAGATTGCACAACAACCTCACCGGCACGCACCACGACCAAGGTTCCGCCGGATCGCGTGTGCTCAATGACAACGGAAGTCAGCGGCGGCACTTTAACCTGGGCGCTGGGCATCTCCACGATCACCGGCTTGGCATCAGCCCCATCCTTTTGAAGCCAAAGACGTCCCTCCGCCATCTGCAGGTTATGCTTCGAGCGGCCTAAGTTGAGCGCGCTTCCCGCGAAGAGCCGGGCGCGCAGCCCACCGCTGAGAGATACTTCGACCCATTGCACCGCGTTGGTGCTCAGCCGCGCCTCGCCATCGAGGACATGCCCAACCTGCGCCTGAACCGCGCTCGTAGCGGTGCGCACCTCGCAGATGCCCTGCTGCACCACCCCCAGCGGTAGCGCGCCACTGGCCAATGTGGCCCAGATGATCGCCTGAGCTACCATCGGCTCTGCACCCCCACCGATAGTACGTTCTCGGTGTAGCCATGACCGGCGCGGGCTGCGTCATTGAGGTAGGCATCTTCCAGCACCAGCTCCAGGCGCGGCAGAAGGCGCACCCTCGCACCTAGGCGCACCGCGGTGCGAAGCTCAGTGCGAAGCGCGGCCGCGCCGATCACGGCACGATCGCCCACCGGCCCGTACTGTCGAAGCCCCAAAGAGACCCCGGTGAAGAGCGCGAGGTCTTCGTCCGGCCTCGCTTCGAAGCGCAGCGACACGACCCCACCCAAAGCGTCGAAGGCGTCGCCATCCGCGTCATCATTCAAGAACATGGCCTCCGCCCGCCCGCGCACCCAGCCCAGCCCGAAGTTGAGCCCCAGGATGGCCCGCTGCCCAACCCGGTCGCGGTTCAAGGAGCTCACGCGCTGGTCTGAAGGGCTGGTATCGACGAAGTCCGTGTACACGCCCAAAAAGGACACATCGATCGCGCTGCGTGCGCCCAAGCGCAGCGTGAGACTCGGTCCACCTTCAAGGTGCGCGGCGTGATGAAAGTTGAGTGCGTCTGCAAAGACATCTGTCCAGCGAACCATGAGGCCTACAAGGACAGCCCTAGGATCCGCGCCCAGGGGCAGCTGCAGCACTCCCCCCAGGCTGTAGGAGGACACGTCCAGGCAGCAAAAGCGCGAGCGACGAGCTAGCAAGACTTGTTGACGTGCCTGCACCAGGCCCCGCCATCGCAGCTTGCCGATCGCCCCGCCCGCACCGACCTCCGCCAGCGCCGCCATACGCACAGAGGAGGCCCGGTTGCGATCGTCCGAGGCCGCGAAGGCTGGGTTGCTCTGGTGCTCGGCGCTCAAGCGCACCCGAGCGCCCCAAAGCACGGGGGCCCGTCGCTGAAGGCCGGCAAGCAGCTGGGCTGAGATGCGCTGAAGCTCGGGGGCATCGCCCTGGCGTGCGAGTGCACCGGCGGCCTCCGCGAAGTGGCTGGCATCCCCTGGACGACCTTGGCGCGCGGCGTGCCCGGCCAAGACCAAGCCCGTCAAGGCCCCGCGGGCCGTCGCCTCATCGAGATGCTCATTCAACCGATAGGCCGCGCCCGGGTCATCAACGGTGGCGGCGATAAGATCTGCCATCCACGTATTCGCCGCCTCTGCGTAGCGCCGCGCCTCAGCCCGATGGCCTTGGGCCGCCGCCAGCCTGGCCTGTAGCTCAGCCAGCTCAGGATCAACGTCACCGAGCTGCGCGGCGGCCTGGGCTGCTAGGCCTGCGGCCTCGAATTTACCCAAGCGGGCGAGCAGTTGAGCTTGGGTGCGCAACGTCAGCGCGGAGGGCGAGGCCACCGCCAAAGCGCGCTCGAGGCAGCGCTCCGCCATGACAAGCTGGCCTGCGCTCATATGCTGACGGGCCGTCGCCACCGCGACTTGGGCCTGAAGCTCCGCAGGCAGACCTGCAGCTGCGTCGGCCGGCCCACACGGCACCGCGGCCAAGAGCATGCTGAGTACGGGCCCCCACATCGCCCGGTGGCATCAATCCAGGCCGCGCTGAGCGGCCCGCTTCTCATCGCGGTCTTTGATGGTCGCGCGCTTGTCGTGCTGCGCCTTGCCTCGACAGACGCCGATCTTCACTTTGGCCCGCCCCTCTTTAAAGTAGACCTCCAGGGGGATGATCGTGAAGCCCTTCTCTTTGACCTTGGCCAGCAGCTTGTCGATCTCCCGACGATGCAACAGCAGCTTTCGGGTTCGGGTGGGCGCGTGGTTCGCATCGGTGCCGTGGCTGTACTCGGCGATGTGCGCGTGGTGCATATAGGCCTCGCCCTGCTCGATCTGCACGTAGGCATCCAGCAGCTGGAGCTTGCCGTCTCGCAGCGACTTCACCTCGGTACCGCGCAGCACAAGGCCAGCCTCGATGGCATCGAGCACCTCATAGCTGAAGAAGGCCTTACGATTGCGGGACACCATCTGTACGCCGGGTGTCGGCTTGTTCTTCATCGCGGCCATAGCTTCACCATAGTACACGGCGCCGCGATCCTAGGAGGAAAAGATGGCGGGCTGAGCGACGCAGAGCCGGGCGGATCAGCGCTGCAAGATGACGTTATCGAGGATCCGGGTCTGCCCCAAGCGAGCTGCCACCAGGATGACACAAGGCCCCTCGGCGGACTCCAGCGGCACTAAGGTGTGGCCGTGGCGCAGCTCCAGGTACTCAGGCTCCACCCCTTCGCTGCGAAGCACCTCACGCGCGACGTCGAGCAGTAAAGCCGCGTTGCGCTCTCCGGCCTCGTACGACGCCTGGGCGGCAAAGAGCCCGCGACTGAGGGCGCGCGCACGGATGCGGTCGTTCGGGCTTAGGAGGAGGTTGCGCGAAGACATGGCCACACCATCCGGCTCACGCACCAATGGTGCGCCCAGCACCTCGACGTCGAGATGAAGATCGCGCGCCATGATCCGCAGCGCGGCGAGCTGCTGGTAGTCCTTTTCGCCAAACACCGCGATGTCCGGTCTCACGATCGAAAAGAGGGCCGCCACGACCGTAGTCACGCCATCAAAGTGGCCAGGCCGATGCGCGCCACACAGGCCTTGAGTGACCTCCGAGAGGATCACCGTGGTCTGGTGCCCGGGTGGGTAGATCATGGCCGTGCTGGGGTGAAACAGCAGGTCACAACCGGCCTGCTCTAGCTTTTGGCTGTCACCCGCGAGGTCCCGAGGGTAGCGGTCCAGATCTTCATTGGGCCCAAACTGGGTGGGGTTCACGAAGACGGAGGCCACCACGACGTCGCAGTGCGCCTGAGCGGTCCTTACCAAGGACAGGTGGCCCTCGTGCAGCGCGCCCATCGTGGGCACCAGACCCACGCGCACGCCCTGCCTCTGAAGGCCCCGCAAGTGAGCCTTCAAAGGTGCGATGTCGTCGAAGATCTGCACCTTAGCGACGACGGCGGATCCAGAATACCGCCAGCCCTGCGAGCATCATCAAGGGCATCGAGGTCTCAGACGCGCTGGGTCGAGCACAGGTGCAGCCGCCCGAATCGCGCTCACCACCCGCGCCGCCGTACACGCCGGAATCGGGGCGGGCCTTGATGCCCGTATCGGCGGCTGCGACGCCGCCGTCGGTCCCAACCACGCCGCTATCCATATTTGCAACGCCGGTATCCGCCGGCGGTACGCCCGAATCCGATGGGGGCACACCCGTGTCCGCAGGCGGCACGCCGGTGTCTGCCGGAGGCACGCCCGAATCTGCAGGCGGAACGCCCGAGTCAGCGGGCGGAACGCCCGTGTCCGCAGGAGGGACTACGGCGTCCATGGAGCCCGCGTCCATGCCCACGCCGGTATCCATCACACCGCCATCTACGGGAGGTCCGCCGCCCAAGACATCGGCCTGGCTGCGAGGCTGCAGCTGGTAGCCGCCGGTGCCGCCCGGAGCGAACTGGCTGAGGATGCCGCGCAGCGTGAAGGTCCCGGTGGGCGCGGCCGCGTTGGCCAAGTCCGTCGCGGCGATGACTCGTACCGTGAGGGTGCCCGTGCCATCCGTAACATCGACGTTCGTGTCGCCCGCCCACGTGCTGGGCGCAACGCCGCTGAAGGACACGTTGCTGATCTCGACCAAGGAGGACTCATACTGCTCGGCCGCAGCAAGCAAGCCTGCAATGCTGATCGTGTGCATAGGCACCGTCCCCGTACCTGAGACTTGCACGGTTATCTCTGGTCCGGTGACATCCACCCCGCCGCGCTCATCACGACCAAGTTGGCGAACCCCCCGGTAGACGCCGATCTTGCCCGTCACCGTCACCCGATCTCCCGGGTTGATGGCGGTGGTAATCAACTCATCATCGAAGATGCGGATGGCCTCGACCGCTCCATTTGTTCCGTCCGCGATGTAGAAGTTCGTGCGGCCGCTCTGAAAGGACTCCGCGCCCGTCAACGCGATGCCTTCGACGCGCACGGAGTGACCATCCCAAACGGGCAGCTCGGAGACATCCTGAGCGCGCGCGGTGGCCATGAGCGTAAGGCCGGTTGCGGGCAAGACATTCTCCCAATAATAGTTGGGGTTATCTGCGGACGTCAGCGCTGAGGCCGGTGCCGTGCCGTCGTCGGCGTTATTATCCAAGGCGTAGACGAAATACCGGATGTACTGCTGGTTGAAGGCTGTGGGGGCCGGAACCGTCAAGCCCGTCGCCGGAGCGCTCACGTTGCCACTCACGGAATAGTTATTCCCTGCCGCGGCAGCCGTGCTCGCCACATAGGCTCCATTGGCGTTGCCCGTAGGGGAGGTTGCCGTAGCGAAGTAATACTCCACGCCCCCGACACCGTCGGCGTCCACCACGTCCGCAGAGAGCGTGAAGGCGGAGCCATGCACGAACTGCGCGATGCTGCGCAGCGCACCTGAGATGGTGGGCGGCGTCGGTACGGGGCCCAAAAAGCCGGTGCCCGGGTTCGGGACCTGGACCGCAAAGTCGAGGTCCGAGGAGCCGGTATTCGCGATGCGACCGATGCTCTGGCCTGAGGCGGCCGCTGCGGAGGGGCTGCCCGGAATCTCGGCCCGACCAGTGCCCCACTCTGCGGTGCTCATGACGGTGCCGGTGGCATCAGACAGTTGCACACCGTCGCCGTTATTGCCCAAGGCGAGTCCGCCGCTGCCCGAAACCAGAACCGCGAGGTTGGGTACGGTGGCCTCGTCCGCGCCCGATGCGAGCTCATAGTGGGGCGTCGCCACAGCGAGGCCGTCGGCCGCGGCCATCGCGATGTAGGCGGTGGCCTGACGGGCCACAATGATGACCTGCCCGGCGGCCAGCGTGGTGCCCGTGCCGAAGGCGTACTGGCGCGGTGTCGCCGGCCCGAAGTCGTTGAGGATCCAGCCGTCGATCACGACCGCGCTGGTCCCGGTATTGTGGATCTCAACCCACTCGGCGTCATCGCTGCCGTTGGGGTTGGGCTGGACCTCGGTGATCAGCACCTGGCCCTGAGCAGGAACCGAGAGCAAGAGCGCCGCGAACACGGGCCACAAGAGACTTCGCATACCCTGTGCCTATCGAAGGTGGGCCCTGATGTCGACCCGCCGCCCGACCCAAGACGGTTCGTCACAGATTGCCAGTCAATTCCGCCGTTTGTCTTCACTGGGGACCTGGGCTACAGCCGCAGGACGTGCAAGACGAGACGGCCAAACCCGCCCGCCGAGCCCGAGGCGGCCTCATCGTTCAGGGGCTGGTTGCGCTCGCCGGCACCTCTGCGGCGCTGTGGTGGTCCTTTCGTGGCGTGGACTTCAGCGACGTCGGGCGTCAGTTCCAAAGCGTACCGCTCGCCACGATCCTCATTGTCCTGGGCTTGCAACTCTTCTTGCACCTTGTGCGCTCGCTGCGGTGGGGCATCTTGGTCACGCCGCTCGGCAACGCCACCGCCCGCCAGGTCTTGACCGCGGCCAGCATCGGCTTCGCGGGCACCTTCTTCTTGCCGCTGCGCCTGGGCGAGTTCGTTCGTCCCGCGCTCATCTCGCGCGCCGGCGTGCCTTTTGCCGGGGCGATGGCGAGCGTCGTAGTCGAGCGCATATTTGACGGTCTCATGGGCGTAGGGCTGCTCTTCGTCATGCTGAGCATCATGCCCAGCTCCATCGAAATCTCCGGGGAGCTTCAGGCGGTGGGCTTCGTGGCCCTCAGCGTTTTTGGGGGCGGACTTGTCGCCTTGGCACTCACCGTCGCCGCCAAGAAGCCCGCCTTCATGATCATGCGGGCCACCCTGGGCCGGCTGTCCCCCGGGTTCGCCGAGCGTATCATCCACCTGCTTTCGACCTTCATCGACGGCCTCAACGTGCTGCGGGATCCGCGCCGCCTCGCAGGCTTCGTAGGGCTCACGGCGATCTTCTGGATCCTAAGCTGCGTCGCGCTGTGGCTGCTGCCGAATGCGCTTCAGCCGGGCATCCCCATGTCTGTGGGCCCCTTCATCATCAGCGTCACCACCTTCACCATCATGATCCCCGCGGGTCCAGGCTTCGCGGGAACGCTTGAAGCAGGCTTTGTGCTCGCGATGGGCCCCTTCGGGGTCTCGCGCGTAGACGCGGTGACCGTCGCGCTGGCCTTTCACGCCGTCCAAGTTGCCGCGATGGCGCTGATTGGGGGCTTCGGCCTGCTGATCGCGCAAAACCGAAATCTGCGCGCCGACGCCACCGCGCCCATGGAGTGAAAGCTCAGTTGCCGGGCCACGGATCTGTGGGCACATCAACCGTCGGCCGCTGGGTCACCAAGCCCTCCATGCGGCGGCGCAGTTGGTTAACGCGACTCAGATCGTTCACTACATCTTGGTCGGGATCCGTCAGCGGATAGTCGGACAGAACGGCCTCGAGCTGTGCGGCCAGCCGAATGGCCTCATTTCGGTCTCCGGCGCTCCAGAGCTGCACCGCCTCGTAGAGGCTCTGGCCCACATGACGGGCGAGCAAGGCCTCTTGCGCAGCCGGGCGCGGGGTGTACCCCACGGCCGCCACAGTGGGCCACTCATCGGGCAGCGCCACCGGCGCGCGGACGACCTCGCGTGATCCGCCCAGGGCGGGGTTGAAACTCAGTACGACGTCAATGTCACCGCCGCCGCTTGCCTGGGCGCTGGGCTCGAAGTCCGCAACGAGCGCAGGCCCGCCCTCCTCCCCCTGGCCGGGCGTCACAAGATCGCCATCCGGCCCCAACAACACGGCCGACAGCTGGGCTCGAAGGATGCCATCACCGCGAATCGGTGGCGACCAGCCACCATGACGGCCAAAGACCACGCCCTCGGGTGGGCGCACACGCAGCTCCAACTCTGTGGCGATCGGCCTGTAGCGCCGCCCCAGCTCGTCCGTGACCAGACCTCCGAGGTTCTCGGCCCCATCGTCTTCCAAGAAGCGCCCATCCGCGCCTTGGGCCAGAGGGCGCAACCAGTCTTGCTCATTGGAGTCTCCCACCCCAAAGACAGTGAGCTGGATGCCCTGAGCGTGAAAGGGCTGAAGCTGGTTGGATAAAACATCCGCTTCGACCTGGTTTCGGGGGTCATTGCCATCCGTAACGAGGAGCACCCGGTGCTCCCGCTGGTTATCGTAGACACGCTGGGCCTCTAGAAAGGCAGCTTGCAGTCCCAACGACAGGTTAGTGCCTCCGCCGGCTGTCAAGGCGTCGACCTCCGCGTGGGCCTGCGCCCGCACGTCGGCCATGGGCTGTGCCTCGACCAGGACTCTGGGCACCGCGTCGAATGCGAGCAGGCCAAATATGGCGTCATCCTCCAGCGAGTCGATGAGTTCGTGCAAGGCGTCCTTCACAAATCCGATCCGCTGAAGACTCAAAAGGGAGCCCGAGGCGTCCACCGTGACCACAAAGGTGCGCCCCGCCTCGGGCAGCTCAACGGCCTGCAACCCTGTGACGAGTGAGACCTGAACTACCGCCTCGGGGCCGGATGTTGAAAGTCCGGGCATGACCGCAAGGCTGGCTTCGATGCACAGCAGATCATCACAACAGGCGCCTTCAAGGTCGAGCGTGCGCTGACCGAAGGACTGGTTGACGTCCATCTGCCAATCGGCCGGCAGGCGACCGCTGGCCAGCGCCTCATCGAGCGCGGCATAGCCCGCATTCTCGCCCACCGGGATGGCGAGCACATCCGTGGTTCGGCAACCCGGTCGGGGGCCCGTAGGCGGCGCACGGAAGGCAGGTAGATCGTCCGAGGCTGCATCGCTGCACCCTGTGCTCACAATGAGGCTTAGCAAGCATACGATCGAGCGGATCCGTCTAAGACTCATACATCGCCTCCCGTCGGCGACGAGCGCGCGACCTATGGAGTGTGCCTGCTCCGACGGCCTGAGGTCCAGCCACGCCGGGTCCCCAATTGCATCGTGATTGACGATGTTTCTGGAGGCGCCGATGCTGACGCCTTGAGCAGCACAGAACAAACGCAGCGCTTTGGGCGGCTCTTCAGCGAGGTGCATCTGCATCTGCACCGGCGCAGCCGCCCCGGCGAGCACCGGCCACGCCCAGAGGCTCTGGCCGTGCTGCATCACCTCAGCCGCACCGGGCCCTTGAGCATCACTGAGGCTGCAACGCACCTGTCCCGTTCCCAGGCTGCGACGAGTGACATCGTGCAGCGTCTCGTCGCACGAGACCTCTTGGTGCGCTTTGGCGACCGGCGGGACCGACGCCGTCATCTCGTGTGGCTCAGCGAAGCTGGGGTTGCGCTGGTCCGGCAGCAGAGTGGTCCGCTGGATGATGCTCACCTTGCACAGGCGCTGGAACTGCTGGACGAAGATACCTGCGTGTCGCTCTTTCGCGGCATGCAGGCCCTGGCTCAGGCCGCGAAGCACGTCTCTTCAACAAGGAGCAACGATGATGAATGAAAGCAAGCCAACCTGCGAATCCTGCAGCATGCCGATTGAGTCCGGCCCCTACTGCCCGCACTGCGTCGACGAGCGAGGGGTGCTTCAGCCCTTCGAAGAACGCCTTGAGCGCATGGTGCAGTGGACGCTCCATAACCAGCCCGACCCGGGCGAGGCTGAGGCCCTTCGACAAACCCTGCACTTCATGAAGACCATGCCCGCGTGGAAGGACCACCCGGACCTGAGGGCCCGGCTGAGCCAAGACTGACCGCCCCAGGCGCCCGCAGCGCTGATCCCCAGGTCAGGCACCGACGCTATTGCGGGTGAACTGGGGCCCGCCGCTCAAGCGCGTCCGCGGGCTGCCGACCGAGCCTACATGGGCCTGCGTCTCACATTGCCGATCCTTCTAATTATGGGACTGGGGTGCCACACCAGCACAGATGATCTCGGGTTCACCCCACCCCACCAAGGCACACCCGGCCCCACGAACCCGGACGTCGGCCGACGCCCTCAACTGCCAGATCCGCCGCAGCCTCCTGCGCACCCCGGTCCTGTGGATCCGCCCTTTGAGGCGCCCGATACCGCGCCCCTGCTCATCTCGAGCTACCAAGCCTCCAGCGACATCTTCGCCTTCGATCCTGATTTTCCGGAGCAGATGATCCGCCTGACACCCGAGGACCCCACGCAATACGGATTGCGAGAAGAGACATCGGCCCGCCCGTGTTGGTTCGAAGAGGCGTTTCAACACTTCGAGGTCACAGACGGACACACTCGCTCACTTTTCAAGGCGCAACCCGGAGCCGAGCCCCGGTTGATTCGCAGCGTGGATGCAGACCAAGCGGCGTCCATCTGTTCCAATGATGGCACTACCGAGGCCTGGTTGCAGGACGGCGCCCTGCACGTGCGAGACCTGCGCCAACCTGAGCAGGTGGCCGAACACCGGTTTCCTGGCAGCGGGCTAAGCGGCGCTTACCTCTACGCCTGGTCGGATGGCGCCTTCCTGTTGCTTATCCCCAAGCCGGGTGGCTACGAACCCTGGAGCGTGCCCCACGGTGCCGCGCCGATAGCCATTTCGGCCTTCGTACCCACGTCACTGGGCCATAAGTCTGGCAGTAGCTTTGCCTACTCCGTGGCCACCCCACAAGGCACCGACCTCGTGGTCCTCACCCAAGATGGGCGGGTCCTTCGTTTCCCCTTTCTTCGCCGGCCGGGCATTTGGAGCGTGCCCGACCTCCGAAACAAACTCTTGGTAAGTTCAAACGACGGCGGCCTATCGCGCACCAGCATCCTCGACCTCGAAGACGGCACTCGCACAGACCTTCCCGACGGACTCTACGCCATCGATAGTGCCGAAGCGGGCACCAGGAACCAGCGCTACGTCTTGCTGAAACACACTTTCGGCAGATACCACCTATTGGACATGCAGACCGAGACCACACGACCTCTGGGATATGCGAGTGCACGCCAGCCCTTCGCGCTCATGGACCCCACGCGCGACATCGTTGCCATCAGTGACTATGCGCTTGGCGGCACAGAGGTCATGAGCACCCTCGACGGCGCACTCCTCGCCTACTGGCCAACCCCACCGGGATACACACCCCGGGGCATGAGCGAGGACAGGGCCTGGTTCCTTCTGACAAACTCGAACGTCAGCGGCTCCGAGCGCTCGATTCTCGTCCACGCTCAAACGGGACAGATGCAGACCTACTCTACCCGTATTGCCGGCTTCCTAGATGGGTTCGCCGTGCTCTTACAGAGTGAATCAACAGAGACGCTCGTACTTAGGCAGCCCGGGCTGCCGGACCGGCCACTGGCTGAGGATCTCCCGACCCCATACAATACTTACCAGCTCGCGGCGTCTTCCGACGTACTGCTGACCGCAGCTACGGGTGAAATTCGACTGATCGACCCCGTGGCTGGCGACCAGGAGAAGTGTAGAGCAAGCCTACCAGGATTTGATATCGGGAGCCTGGAAGGACCGAAACTATGGTTCCGTCGGCACAACCACCAACAGATCGAATACGCGGTAGTAGACACATCAAGAACGCCGTGCACTGTGAACACCTTCACTACCCAGGGCTACCGCGGGGCGACTGTGCATTACGCCTGGGACCAGCTGTTCATCAACCAGGACGGAGTATTCAAAGCCGGCACCAGCGAGGGCACTCTTATTGAGTTGGATCTCCCGTTCTCCAGCGACGCCCACTTCACCTACGAACCATCGGACCCAGAGGCTATCTGGGTGAGCGATGAAGGAGAACTCTTCAGGCTAAACCAATCTCTGGAGATACTATACCAGTTCGAACTCTCGGGAGACTATCTGCTCGGACTCCATCGCACGGAGCAGGCCACATATATCGCGACGCGGCGGCCCAGCGGCCCAACCACACTCTACGCACGCCAGACACAAGGCTCTACCCTTACAGTCCAGCTCCCTCAACAAGCCGCCTGGCACTGGAGTGCGCCATGGGACCAGTGGCGACCATCAGACCCGCAGTTCGATAGTCAGGGGCGTCTGCTGGCCCTAGCTTCGAACGCGGTCAAAGCCTTCTCCGCTTCCGGAGAGGAGGAAGTACTGCTTGAGTCAGACCTTCACCCCCCGATTTCGCTATTTGTCGATGAAGGCGAGTGGTACGCCCCTACACAGGAAGGTATCTGGCTGGGTAATGCCACGGAGCCGCTGTGGCTGCCCGTCGCCGAGGCCGTCGGCCTTCGAAGCGTAAGACGGCTGACGACCCGCTATCTAAGCGTCTCGACACGAACTTCGTCCTACCTGCTGGATAGGCTGGACCCGCAGATCATCTTCCCGCCTGAAGGCTTGTCCATCAGTCAGCACATCAGCACCGATAGATACCTGGTTCACATGCGCGGGAGGCCAGTCGTATGGCACCTTGCCACGAACCAGGTACAACCGATCTTGCCTCGAAGTCCGGCAATGAATCACGTGAGGTTGTTGGTCCCTCCCCGTCACTGACCTCGCATCGGCTACGGACCGGCCCTTGCCGCCGCCCGTGAGCAACGGCGGTGCCGTGCTGCCCAGCGCCGCGCTATGTAGGCCGCCATCGGTCAAGTGCAGCCCATCTTGCCGCCCAGCCCGGCCACGCACCATGTTCGTGCCGTCTTGCCCTGAGGAGCCGCCAGGATCATTGACCCGTCTACGGCTTCACACTTTAGCGTCGGGGCATGTGCCTCAGCGATGCTACCTTTGTCGAGCAGATCGACCGTCTCAGCCTAGCCCCTCAGCACTTCAACCATGTCGGCCACCTGCGCTTGGCCTGGCTTCGGCTGGGGCAGCGGTCCCTAGAGCCGGCCATCGAATCGGTGTGCGCAGGCATCCAGGCCTACGCCACCCACCTGGGCGCCCCCGACAAGTTCCACAGGACGGTCACCGAGGCGCTGCTGCGGATCATGGCGCAGCGTATGCCTTCGCAGGGCGGGCTCGACTGGCCAAAATGCCTGCCGCTCTTTGAGGACGTCGTTCAGGATGCGGCGGGCGTGCTGAGTGTAGGTTAGCTTGCAAAGCAATTCGGTCTGTCTCGCAGCACCCTGCTCTATTACGACAAGATTGGCCTTTTGCGTGCTTCGGGCCGTAGCCCCGCCAACTATCGACTGTACAGCACACAGGATGTGCGGCGCATGCAACAGATCGACTTGTACCGTCGCTCCGGGCTGTCTCTCGAGAACATCCGGCGCGTCATCGATAGCGACGGTGGGCCCGTGCCCAAGATCCTGGGTGAGCGCCTCACGCAGATCGACGCCGAGAGCAGCGCGCTGCGGGCTCAGCAGCGCGCCCTGGTCCGCCTTATCGAGACGAGTCCCTGAGGCCCGCTGCGCGCACCATGAGCAAAGAGCAATGGGTGGGCATACTGAGGGCCAGCGGAATCAACCGCATCCGCCTCAGGCACAACACCTAGTCACTGCCCACGAAACGCACGGCCCTGCGCTTTACGGTGCGCGGCCCCGCCGCGTTCGGTATGTTCCCCCCATGGGCGCACGCTGGCCATGCTTCGTCGCCGTCCTGGCGCTCTGTACCGCCGCGTGTGCGGAAGATGTGCGCCTCAACTTCACGGCCGAGGCGCCGGTGATCTCGACCCTGGTGGTGCTCATCGATGACGAGGGCCCGCGGGCCTGGGCGGTGCAGACCCAGCCGATGGGGCAGCTGGTGCCTCAAGGCGCCGAGCTGGATCTCTACGTGCTGCAGTATGAGCACTCCTTGCTGGCCCTCGGCCTCGTGGAAGGTCCGCTAGCCTTCGCCCAGAGTTTTGAGGGTAGCGAGCCGCTGCCTCCGACGGACCGCCTGCGCTACCAACGGGTCGTCGGGGGGCAAGCAGGTGCGGCAGAGCCCCTGGACGCGTGGCCGCCAGAGCTAGAGGCCCTGCGCCTGCCCTCCGTTTCAGTTCCGGACTGCTTGGCCGGTGGCGGATGTCTGGGCCCGCGCGTCACCGATGACTCCCTCGTTTGCAAGATTCCTTGCATCGTGCCCGACGTTCCCGACCTGCCGGCCGCCCCCCAGTCTGTGGACCTGGGGCCCTGCCCCATGGGCTGGGTCGCCACGCCCCCGGCCTCCGACGATGACATCATGGAGTGCGAGCCCTGGGCGATGGGGGCCGAGTGCGCCGTAGGCCTTGCGCAGCGGCCCGGCGAGCCCAGCTGCACGCCGGTGGGCGAGCCCTGCCCGGTGGGGGCCTGGCCGGAGACCATCCCGTCCGGGGCCGCCACCTACTATGTGGACGCGGCGGCGACTGGCTTTTCTGACGGCAGCCAAACCGCGCCCTTCGCAGCCTTGTCCTCCGTGCCGAGCACCACCACCGGTACCACCGTCATTGTTCTCGCTGCGGGTACCTACGCGGCCCCCAGCGCTCTGCCCGAGGCCGTGCACATTGTGGGGCGCTGCGTCAGCGACACCCAGATCAACGGCTTGCTCACCCTCTCGGATGAGCAGGTTACTCTGCAGAATCTTAGCTCCGGCCCCATCGTGCAAACCGGAGGGCGGCTGAGCCTGCTTGGCGTCGAAGTCAACAGCCGCCGCGCCTCCTCTATACTCAGTCGTGCAGGCCGCCTGGTGGCCGATGACCTACTCATAACTCATCGCGGAACCGGCCCTGGGCTCAGCCTCACGGGCGCGGTCGACGCCTCGGTGCTCAGCGCCCAGGTGAGCGATGGCGGCGTGCGTCTCGAACAAGGGGCGCAACTTTCCTTACGTGACTCCGTCATCGAGAGCGCGGGAATCGGCGTGGAGTTGCAGTCGGGCGCACGTGCGGCATTGAGTCGTGTGGTGGTGCGAAGAAGCCAATTCGAGGGGCTGCGGGTGAGCGACGAAGACACGGAGCTCACCGTAGATCAGGTGATCATTGACGCTGAGACCGTAGGCCTATCATCAGCTGTGATTCGTCGAGGCGGGCAGCTATCGGGCCGAGCACTCAGCATTCGTGGGGCCAAAGGTCGCGGCCTGCATGCGGAGACAAATGCCTCGGTCGATCTTCAAGACCTACTCATACGAGATACAGGGCCCTACAGCTCGCTGGCCCTCGGTGCCGCACTCGACATCTCCGATGACGCAGAGGTGAACCTGGTACGAGCCCACCTCTCCCGCTGCCATACCTATGGAGTGCATGTCGACGGCACCCGGACCAGCGTGTCGCTCACCGATGTCAAGGTCATCGAAACGAAAGAGCGACTCAGCGACCGAGAGCTCGGCACGGGCGTGCGAATCATCAACGGCGCGACAGCGACCGCACAAAGGCTAGTTGTGGAGCGCACGCACGGCCTCGGTGTCGAAGTAAGAACCGGCGGCCGGCTCTTGGGCTCAGACGTCACCGTGCAAGATACCTTGCCGCGAGATCGAGATGGCGCGTTTGGCCGAGGTATGGAGGCTACGGCGAGTTCAAGCATCAACCTTCAAAGACTGCTCATTGATGGCGCGCATAATATCGCCATCCACATCCTAGACGAGGATGCCACCGCAACTCTTCGGGACCTAACGATCACCAATACTAAGCGCAGCGACTGCCGAGAGTTTTCCTGCAATACCGGCGTGGCAGATGGCCTCACGGCCTCGGTATTCGCGGACGTAGACGTACAAGGCTTCCTGATCGATAATAACGGTCAGTATGGTGTCCGGGTACTCAGTGGAAGCCGGATTACGCTCAAGAACGGCACCATCAGTCGCAATCCCGTCGGCGCGCAGATCATCAGCGAGAACTTCGATCTAAGGCTGCTCGCCAATGGAGTACGCTTCACGGACAACGTCGTGAACGTGAGCGTGCTCGCGGAACAGTGAGTTATGCAGCGACAATCATGTCGCTGGCTGTCGCGCCTGGGCCAGAGCGGTACATAGTCGTTCAGTCGCATCATCGAGCGGGAAGTAACTCTCGATGTGCAGCTCTTCCAACGCGGCATTCTGCGGGGCCTGGAAGACGGTCATCGTTGTGAAGAAGCCCAGCTGCAGGTCATCCTTGACGAAACGTACGCTCAGCGCAGGCTCGGACGGAATCCCAAAGTCCGTACTGCGCCAGGTCTGGGGCACGCCATCGTAGGCAAGAAGCCTTGACAGGAGCAGGTGCAGCTCGTCGTCCCCGGGTCGGTGCAACAGCTCACGCTGGATGCGGGCGACCATAACGCGCGCGACGCGCTGCCAGTCGAGGATGTAGGGTCGAAGGGCGTCGGGATCAAACAGCTGCTCCATCAGGTTCAGCGAGGGGCCCGCGTCGACCCCGAGCAGCGCCAAGAGTTCACTCGCCGCCCGGTTCATACGCACGAGGCGGTAGTGCCGATCAAAGACGGTGAGCGGATAGGGCTCCTGCTTGTCCATGATGCGGCGAAGGGCCTCGGCGACCGGCCCATCGTCGAGCAGGCCGCCGACGTCGTCGTCGAACTGCGGGCTGAACCCCGCGGCGTGCAGCAATGCGTTCTGATCGCGCAGAGGCACGTCGAGGGTCGCCGCCAGGCGCAGCACCATCTCGCGGCTGGGCTTGCTTCGGCCCGTCTCGATGAAGCTGATATGCCTCGCCGATACGTCGGCCGCCGAAGCCAGGTCCAGCTGACTCATGCCCCTCGTGCCTCGCCAGTGCTTAAGCAGGGCTGCGAACACAGTGGCCTTGCTCAACCCACCCTCCGCAGGCCTTCGCCGCGGCCAAGCGCGCCTTTCAAGAACGGCACGCCAACCTCAAGATAGGTGTCGACCGCCTCTTCGTGCACCAGCAGCTTAGCTTCTTCCACGACGTGGAAATCATCACAGCCCGGCAGGGCATCGCGCAACGCGTAGGCGCCGTCGATGGGGAAGAAGGGGCACCTGGCCCCCCACACCAGGAGGCTAGGCATGGTGAGTTTTGCGTGCGCCTCGTCGAGCCGGGCATCAAGGCCCCGCAGATCCGCGTGGCGGATATGGGCCATCGCGCCGTCGATGCCATCTCGCAACGCAGGTAGAGTTGCGTCGTGGAAGGGGCCATCATGCAGGCCCTCATCGACAAAACAGCCACCGAAGCCAAAGCGACTCGTGCGATACGCGCGCGACGTCAAGAGGGCTCGGAAAGTCGCGCTGGCGAAGGGAAGAAAGGCTGCCATCTTGAGCACAGCCACCAGCGAGGGTGTGTGCCCAGGCACCTCAGTATTGGATAGCAGCAACGCAGCCACGCGGTCGGGATGCCGCGCGGCGTGCAGCCGGCAGCCGGCGCCGCCCGAGTCGTAGCCAAGCAGCCCGTAGCGCTCAAGGCGCAGGGCATCGGTGAAGGCATCGAGGGTGGCCGCGATGTTCTGGAAGAACTCCGAGTGATGCCACCGCAGCGGCGACGCCCCCGCGCCGGGCAAGTCGATCACCAAGCAGCGAAACTCACCTTGCAGCGCAAACGCGATATTGCGCCAGGATGTCGAGGACAAGGGCCAGCCGTGCACCATGATAAGCGCCGGTGCATCGGGCGGCCCAATGTCGCGGTAGGTCAGCGCTGTGCCGTCGAGGTCGACAGAGTGCACAGCAAGTGCGTTGAACCAGGTCAGGGCGTCGGGACGTGCAGACATCAGATCTCCTCCAAGAGTGGATGCCAGCATGATGCGCGGCCGGGCACGCGCGGGCGATAACCTCCCAGGTAGGTACTGGCGCGAGTTCTTGGGGCGGCACCGACGCTGGCGCTGTGCAGCGTCGGTGAGTATGCCTAGAGCGGTTGTTAAGGCGCGGGCACTGGCGTGCCACTCAGCAACCTGCGTTGCGCGGGGATCGTATCGTCGGCAAAGAACAGGCTGTCACCGCGGTAAAAGGACGGTGCGCGTGGTCGTTCCGACGTCAGCACCGGGTCATTCTCGTCGTCGCACTCGCGATGTGAGGATGACAGCGGCACCCCATCCGGGGAGAGGTTGTGCACACAGAGAAGAGTGCGCACGGAGCTGTGCACCTGCAGGGCCCGCTCCAGTGGGAAGTTCGCCTCGGAGACATTATCGATCACCGCGGTTTCATGGGAACGGTCATCAACGTAAATCCCGCCCCTCGAGACGCGATTATTGAAGACGGTCTGAAAAGGTGCAGGCCCCCACCAATCGCTCACGTGGATCTTCTCGACGACATTGCCCTCTATGAGGTTCATGTGGGTATAGTGGCCATGCAGTGAAATATCTGCCTTGAGCCAGCTGATATTATCTCTGGAGTCTTCAGAGTAATTATAGGCGATCACATTCCCGTTGGCGCCCACGCCCAGAATCATGGAATGGCGTAGGCGACGGAAATTATTGTCCTCTATCAAGCAGCCCGTGGTGTGTCGCCGAAGGTTGACGCCATAACCGCGACCGCCGTCGCCAAAGTCGTGCGCATCGTAGAAATAGCTTTGGTGCACTGCGCAAGCGAGGCTGCGGTCCACATAGATATGCGCCCAGCCCGTCTTCTCGAGCGCGACCCGAAGCAAGAAGGAGTGAGCGGTACGGTCAAAGCTGATGGTACCCACGTGATGGTTATTGAGCAGCACTACCTTGAGGTCCGCGACGCCGACGCGCTCCACCATGCGTGCGTCGCTTCGTAGTTCTAGGCGGCGTGCGAGACCAGCCCGCAGGTAGGGCTCGTTCAGCGGCCGATCCAAAGTGAGCACGTGGCCCTGCACCGCGATCACCTCGAAGACCTGCCCAATGCCGAAGGCTGCGTAGCTGCGCTCCCACTCCGACGGGAACTTCACTGGGTCATTATCAATGGAGATCTCGCCGTACACATGCGCGCTGCTGGCGAGCAGCTGCGTAATCTGACGAGCCAAAGTGGCGGTGACGGTGAGCGCTCGCTCGCCCTTCAGCCCGCGAATCTCCTCGCCCTCGTAGCTCAGGTCGGCCGCCCCACCCCGCGCCATGATCGCGGGTACGGCGGCGTTGAAATCTGCGCTGAGGGTGGTCTGCGCCGCGCCACGGCCGCGCAGCACCACACCATCCGTGAGCGAGATGGTCTGACGCAGTACAAAGACGCCCGCCGGCAGCTGCACCACACAATGCCCAAGGGCCGAGACCTGCTCCGCGGCGCTCAAGACCGCCGCGCGAAGCTCAGACGTGATGTCCGCACCGGACGTGGCGCTGACGTTGACCACACAGGTCGTAGCGGTCGCGACCACATCCGGGATCTGGGTCCCCGCGAGGGCATAGTCTGCGTCCAGGTAAGTGGGCAGCGCGAAGGGCCTTTGGACCGTCACGATCCGCTCTGCCAGCGCCTGCGCCCCGTGGGAATCTTCCGCCGTCAACCCAACCTGCACTTCGGCTGGGTTTAGGTATTGTAAGCTCACGGCCGCGCTGGAGGTGCAGGGCACATCCAGCATGGCCTGCCCATCTCCAGGCGAAAGCACACAGTGCAACGGGTCACCGTCCGCATCTTCAACCTGCCACCGCACCTCCACGGGCAGCGGCGCGAGCCCCATGTTCGGTGTGACCTCGAAGCTCAAGATCTGGGGCGCACGATTCGCAGGCCCCGCATCGACAGGCGGTGAGCCCATATCTGGCACTTCGGCATCGGGCCGCCCCGCGTCGTACGGAATCTCAGCATCAAGCATCATCGAGGCCGCGTCCTCGGCACCCGCGTCAGGGCCTGGCAGACTAGCATCTGGGACTGTGGAGCCATCGCTGCACGCGGCCCCGATGGCGCTGATCAGCGTGAACACCGCCGCCCTGCTCACTCGAAACCGCAGCGCCATAGGCCACTGTATTCGCAGCGCTCAAGGCCGGCAAATCGGGAGGGCGGGGCTCACTCGTCCTGAGTCAGTGCCTGTTGCAGCGCCCGATCTATGGCCAGCGCAAACGCGGCACGCGCGCCCTTCGTCTGCCACAGCGCGTAATCACCGGGGTGCAGGGCGTGGTGGGTCTCGATGATCACCGAGGGCATCGAGGGCCTGCGCAGCATCAGCAGGCCCCGGCGATCAATGAACACCCCGGGTATCGAGTCAGCGACGTACAGCCCCTCGTAGTCCACACCACCGTAGGCGACGAAGCCCACCTCGTTCATGGCCTTGGCGACGGCCCGCGCGAGGCGAAAGCGGTCCTGCATCATGTGGCTCGCGTCATCGGAGACCAGCACGCTAAAGCCGGGCTGGGCGTCATTCTTGAGGCAGCGCTGACCAGGCTGGGGCGCATAATATTGGGCCGAGCCGCGCACATCCGCGTGCACACTGAGCAGCGCTTGAGCCCGAAAACGCCGGGCTGCATGCAGGCGCCTGCGATAGCTCGGACCGATGGAGCTGGTCCGAGACAGCTGCACCTGCCAGCGCTTGGAGGACTTGAGGCGCTGCTCCAGGTCCCGGGCCAGCTCCAGCGTGAAGTCCGCCTCAGTGCCACACAGCAGGGTCTGCGCGCCTTGGTTGGTGCCCACACCGTGTCCTGCATCGATGAAGACCCGAGCTGGCGCGGCGTCTGCTGAGGCGGCACTCAACACAATAACGGTCAGGGCTAAATACCGAGCCACCACTGCCCCTCACCAACCAGCGCCTGGCCTCTTCACATTTCCTAAGGGACCGGGCCCTAGCCGCAATTCCGTAGCCCGCTAAGGTTGGGGGGCTTTGAGCTCAATCGGTAGGACCATCGTGAAGGTGGTGCCCACGCCCACCTCGCTTTCGACGCGCAGCTCACCGTGGTGCTCCTGCATGATTCGGTAACAAATCGACAGCCCCAGCCCGGTGCCCACCTTGACCCCCTTGGTTGTGAACCCGGGATCGAAGACCTTGCGCAGGTTCTCTTGCGGGATGCCGACGCCAGTATCACGAATGGAGACATGCACCTTGTCTTCGACCCGCTGCGTGCGCACGAAGATCTCGCCATGCCCGTCGATTGCCTGACGTGCATTCACAAGTAAGTTCAAAAAGACCTGATTGAGCTGGCCCGGGTAACAGGAGATCGGCGGGATCTCTCCGTAGTCGGTATGCACCGTGATATTGTGCTTGAGCTCATGATGCAGGAGCAGCAGCGTATCTTGCAGGCCTTCCTGCAGATCTGCCTCCTGAAGCTCAGCCTCATCCAAGCGCGCGAAGGTTTTGAGGCGCTGAACAATGCGAGCGACGCGGGTGCTGCCCGACTCGATCACCATCGCGGCATCGTCCAGCACCTTGAGCATGGCGCTGAGTTTGCGATGGTCTTCGAGAAGCTGCGGCGCCTCCTCCTCGAGGATGCCCTTAATCTTGGTTATCGCCCGCGACAGCGAGTCGTGAATGCTGTGAATCGCACCGATGGGCGTATTGATCTCATGCGCAATGCCGGCCACCAACTGCCCCAAAGAGGCCATCTTCTCGGACTGCACAAGCTGGGCCTGAGTCTCATGCAGCTCGTCATGGGCGCGCTGCAGCTGCTCCATCACTTCCTGGCGCTTGCGGGCCTCTTCCAGCTCCAGGCCCTGCCGACGGTTCTCCTCTTCGAGGCGCACCCGCAGCATCTCCTCAGACTTTACGCGGCGCTCCTGCTCTAAGGTGGACTCGGACAGCATGCGCACCTCCACCAGGCGATGCTCTAGGTCCCGGTGGGTTCGCGCGAAACTCCGCGCGAGATAGATAGACATACTTAGCAGCGAAGCCATGAAGCCATAGATATAGGCGTTGTCCATCCAGCTCTCATCAAGCCCCAGCATCTCCGGGAGCATCTGAACCAATGACATCACCACCGCGCAGAGCAGCCCTATGGCGATGATCCACATATCCTGCATACGTCGACAGTTGGCGACGATGACTACCCGCGCTTGCTCCAGGAGCGCGAGGCTAGAGTATAAGTAGGCCACCCACATAGGCAGCCACCAGACCACCAATAGTAGGAGCACACCGATGGCCTGATAGACCTTCTCGGCCGAATTCCAGGGGAGGTGGGTCACCTGACGAATAAACCGCAGGCCAAAGACCGACAGGGCGAGCAGCGATACTGAGAAACCTAAGCCGCACCACAACCATGGGGTCAGCGGCATGGGCAACATGCGAAGAATAACGAACACCGACAGTGACGCCACGGAGAGAGTGCTCAACCCGTAGACCAAGTGCGCCTTCTGATCGCGCAGGAAGATGAAGAGCAACAAGTGAAAGCCCGCCAGCGCGACCGCGAGCCCAATGAAAAAGTAGTACAGGCGGGTGACGGAGTGTATCTCAGCCTCGCGGGAGGCCCGCGCCGGGACATCCGGCCCGAGCGAGCCGGCGAAGCCCCCCGGAAAGCCCGTCCGCGATGCCGCCTGCACCTGGGTCAGACTAAATCGCACCGCGATCACGGGGTTCGCACGGTGAAAGGTCACCGTGGCGAACTCGCCCAGCAGATCCACCGTCGCCTCGTGGCCCTGCAGCGTGTCCTCAATGCTGCCCAGGCTCATGACCAGGTGCCCGTCGACATAGGCCTGCATCGCACCTGCGCGCATGAAGCCCAGCGCCATAGGCTTGCCCACGAGCTCTGGATCCAACTCCAGACGCAGCCGAAACCAGCCCACACGGGCATCACTCACGGGCGCGTTGCCGTCGCGCAGCAGGCTCTCGAGCTCCAGCCAAGACGAGTCATCGACCTCCGGCTGGGCCCAGCTCGGCTCATCCCCTGCCTGAAAACGCCAATGAGACCAGATATCTACGCGGTGCGGCGCCTTCGCAAAGTCGGAGGCAGACAGGCGCACCGGCGCCGAGGGCACCTGAGCCGGAAGTTGGCCCCATAGGACCGCAGACAAGAGCAGCGCTGCGGTCATGGCCGCACCATAGCAGGCATGCGCCGAAGTGGGCTCCCCAGTGCTGCCACGCACTGCCCACCGAGCTGCGATGCCGACTCAGAGCGCACAGGCCCCCGAAGAACGCACCACCTGGGTCTGTACCACACGACCATCTTCATCCACGGCCTGCACCGCGTACTGCAAACCATCCTGCTCCGTGAGGACTCGTACCGTGCCGCCTTGTGCATCGACCACGCCTTCGGAGGCCCCGCCCAGGGCTACTTTCGTCACGTAGAGGCTGGCCCCGCTCATCCTGGGCAAGGTCGCCTGCACTACGGTCTCATGCGGAGAGCCCAAGTGGGCGGTAGAGATACCTGCGACCGCGACACGGGGTCGGCCATCGGCGGGCATGACGTGGTCCATCCACGCCTGCGAGGAGGATGTATCTCGACCGTGATGGGATAGGTGCAGCACATCGGCCGATGGCAATGTGTCTTGCAGCTGCTGAACGTAGAAGGCCTCCACAGGGTCCGTATCGCTACCGCCGCCCGTCAGGTCTCCGGCGAATACATAGGCAAAGGGCCCGTGCCGCAGCAGCCCCACCAGACTTCGTGCGTTCTCGCCATTGTTGTCCACGGCGTGCAGCGGCCCCACGGTTCGCTCATAACTCACGTTTGCCGTCTGGGCGTTGGCGCCCAAGATCTGCAGGTGAGGGCCCTCGGCCTGCCAGGGCAAGGTGCAGGTGGTGGCCGGCTGGGCCCACGCCGCAGGGTCGCAGCGCACGTCGGCATTGGTGCACAACGGCACCATCCTCACTTCGGCCCGGGCGGCGCAAAGCTCCTGCATGACGTTGTCATTGGCGGCCTCGGTCAGGTCCGTGAGGCCCCGGTGCAGGACTTCCTGCACCTGCAGCTCCGCGACAATGTCAGGCAGCGCATCCTCGTGGTCGGCGTGATGGTGCGTCAAAACCACATAATCAATGCGGCGATCGCCAAAGAAGAACTGCACCGCCTGCACAACGTCTGAGGCGTGCGAATCATTGCCCACATCGATCAAGATCCGAGTGCCGTCCGGCAGCTGGGCCAAAGTGGCCTCACCCAGCGCAAAGCCGCCCAAACCCAGGTGTGCGATGAACAGCGCGCCGGGCTGGGGCATCAGGGGCCCGCGCTGCACGGACTGCACGCTACAGGGCCAGCCCGCGTCGAGCACCAGGCCCGCGTCGGGCGCCAAACCCGCATCCGCGGCAACGGACGCATCCCCGGGCGCCGCAGAGCCATCCCGCTCGATGCCTGCATCCGCGGCCTCAAAGCCCGCGTCTGCTGAGGGCCGATTGTCCGAGCACGCGCTGAAGATCACCAGCAGCACGCACGGCCAGCGCCAAAGATTGAGCGCTTGTTGTTGCACCGGCTGATTCTGCGACGCTGTCATCGAGGCGGCTGCTAAAATTGCAAATCGACTCGCACGCGGCTCAGGCCTGCCGAACGAGCATGGGGTGGGAGCACGGGGGGTGAGGGCGCTCGGAGCCTTCTTGCAGCATTGGGGGTCTTTCAGGCGCGCCCACCCTTCGTGTCTCACGTGAGCATCAAACTATACCGGCACGACGCCGTACAAGCCGCCCATATCATCATCGTCGAGCTCTGAAGGCTCGGGACGGGTCTCGACCGCGCGCGGACGAAACAGCACCTCCTTAGTGTGGAAGGTCTGCGCCTCCGTCGGGAAGGTGCCCGCTTGCACCTCCTCTTTGTACTCCGCGATGGCCTTCACAGCGGCAGGACCGAGCTGCGCGTACTGCTTCACGAACTTGGGTACGAAGTCATCGAAGAGACCCAGCAGGTCATAGATGACCAACACCTGGCCGTCGCACTGCACCCCCGCACCGATGCCGATGGTCGGAATGTCGAGCGCCTCGGTGATGACCCGGGACAGCTCCACGGGCACGCCTTCAAGCACGATGGCGTAGGCGCCGGCCGCCTCGAGCGCACGCGCGTCACGCAGGATCTGCTCCGCCTGGGGCTGCTGTTTGCCTTGCACTTTGAAGCCGCCCATGGCGTGCACGGACTGGGGGGTGAGGCCGAGGTGGCCCATGACGGGGATGCCGGAGCGCACCAGCTTGTAGACCAGCTCCGCGTGCTCCTCGCCGCCTTCGATCTTCACGCTCTGTGCGCCGCCCTCTTTGAGCAGCCGACCCGCGTTGTGCAGGCCCTGCACCGGGTCGGTCTGGTAGCTCATGAAGGGCATGTCGGCCACGATGTGTGCCCGGGGCGCGCCTCGCAAGACAGCTTTCGTATGATAGATGATGTCGTCGACGGTGACACCGAGGGTGTCCTGTTGACCTTGGATCACCATGCCTAGGCTGTCGCCGACTAGGATGACGTCGGCGCCGCCCTTGTCCGCCAGCTTGGCGAACGTGGCGTCATAGGCTGTGATCATGGTGATGCGATCACCCTGCTCTTTCATGCGTCGCAGGTCGGTGATCGTGACTCTTCGGGTTGTGCTCATAGGAGACCTCACGGGGTCGACGCTTCTTAAAAAGTCACCGCCACGTCTTCAGTCGGAGTTTTAGCTTCCGGTCATCGGGATGCGCCACTGTCCGCACTTACCCCTAGGGTCCGACCCACATCCGGTGTCGGCCCAAGGCTCGCGCGGAGCATCAACGCTTGGTTACAAAAGGATTATAGTGTTGCACGCCTTTCTTCATCCTCCGAACAGCGGAGATCACTTCTTCGAGATGAGCCTCCTTTTCGACGATGTCGATGTCGCTGGTATTGATCACCAGGAGCGAGCCGCCCGAATAGTGAAAGAAGTAGTCGTTATAGGCGCGGTTCACCCGCTCCAGGTAATCCAGGGTGATGGGGCGCTCCCAGCTTCGGCTGCGAGAGCGAATTCGGTCGAGTAGCACGTCTGCGCGGGCCTGAAGGTAGACCACGAGGTCCGGCTTGGGGATGCGCGGGTCGAGCAGGGTGTAGATGCGCTCGTACAAAGCCAGTTCGGCCTCACCCAGGGTCAAGTGCGCGAATATACGGTCCTTTTGGAACATATAGTCCGCGACCGTCGTGTGCGCGAAGAGGTCGCCCTGCCGCAGCTGGAGCTGCTGCTGGTAGCGGGACAGCAGGAAGAACATCTGGGTCTGAAAGGCGGTCCGGCCCGGATCTGCGTAGAACTCCTTGATGAAGGGGTTCCCGCCAATGTCCTCCTCGACCAACCGCGCGTTTAAGCGCTCGGTGAGGGCGTGAGCGAGGGTGGTTTTCCCCACGCCAATGGGCCCCTCGATCGCAATGATGCGGTGGGCATCCGCCTGGCTCTTCTTGCGACCCATAAGCCCGGCCGGGAGGTTAGAGGGCCCGAGTAGCCGGGGCAAGTCGGGATTGAACAGATCGTGCGCCATCGCACACGTCACAAAGATCGCCAGGATCGCGCTCGATGGGTACGTTGTAGGCATGCGACGTTTCTTGCCCGCCGCCGTGCTGCTCGCAGCCGGGCTCGCCGCAGGGACCTCCTGCGGCACCGCCTATACCGAGAGCTTTGAGCTGGTGCGCACCGGCACCGTTGCGGTGGGTCAACAGACCACCTTTGTCGTCAACAGCCCTTTCGAGCTCAGCGTGCTCGGTCAGCCGCGCTCCACGGACCTGGTCTACAAGCTGACAGCCACGCTCACCGCGAGCACCGCGACGAGGGCCCGCACCCTGGGCGAGGCGGTCACCCTGAGCACGGAAGAGGTGGATGGCGGCGGGCTGCAGCTGTTGTTCGAGGGCGCGGAGCCCAACGAGGGTCGGATCGCGGGCGCGCTGGAGATCCGCATCCCCGAAGACATGGACGTTCAGATCATCGGAAGAGGCGGCCCCGTGCTGGTGCAGAACATCGAAGGCAGCATCAACGTCAACGCGGCCACCGGGGCTTTGGTGGAGGGCGCGACGGGATCTGTTCGAGTGGGCGTTGAGCGCGGCAACGCCATCGTGCGCAGCCAGGCTCTACCCGGCAGCGTGATCGAGGTGGCAACAAATGCGGGGGATGCGCAGGTCTCATTGCCATCGAGGCCCAGCGTGGCGCTGCAAGCTCAGGCCGGGGGCGGCGGTCAGATCTTCATTCAGCACCCTGGGTTGCCGCAGTACGCGGGCGGCGACCTTCCCTATGGCGCGGTGGTCAACGGAGGCCTTTCGCAGGTGGTCCTGACGACTCGGGTCGGGAATATCGTGATCGACGCCAACCTGTAGCCGCTTCGGTTCTCGGATCGGCCGTGTTAGCAGGAGCAGGTCACTCAAGGGACCATCCTCAAGCGCTAGGGTGTTCTTGCAGGGCGACGTGCAAGTCATGACACAGAGATTTGAGATTGAAGGCGGCCACAAGATCAGTGGCACCATTCGCCCCAGCGGCAATAAGAACGCGGCCCTGCCGCTGATCGCAGCCTGTCTGCTCACCGATGAGCAAGTCATCCTGCGGAATGTGCCCGCGATTCGGGACGTCGAGATTCTGCTGGAGGTCATCGAGGCCCTCGGGGTGACGGTGCAGCGCCCCGAACCCAACGTGGTGGTCCTGACGGCCGGCGGCGTGAACGGCCACGAGCCTGACCCCGAGCTTTGCAAACACATCCGCGCCTCCATCCTGCTGGCCGGCCCCCTGGTGGCCCGCCGAGGCCACGTGCGCCTGCCCCCGCCGGGCGGCGATGTGATCGGACGTCGGCGCCTGGACACCCACGTGCTGGCGCTGGAGGCCTTGGGGGCGCACGCGGTGACCATCAAGAAGGAGTATGCCTTTAAATCGCAGGGCAGATTGCAGGGCACCGAGGTCTTTCTCGACGAGCCCTCCGTGACCGCCACTGAGAACGCAGTGATGGCCGCGTCTTTGGCTCAGGGCACCACCGAGCTGCTCAACGCAGCCAGTGAGCCCCACATTCAGGACCTCTGCCGGCTCATCAACGCCATGGGTGGCAAGATCAGCGGCATTGGCACCAACTGCCTGATCATCGAAGGTGTCGAGCGCCTGCACGCGGCTGACTACACCCTCGGGCCAGACTATATCGAGGTGGGTTCCCTCATCGTGCTCGCGGCAGTGACGGGTGGTGAGTTGCGCATCAGCGACGCGCGTCCCGAGGAGCACCGCTCTACCAAGTTGGCCTTCAATAAGTTGGGCCTAGAGTTTCACGCTGACCCCGAGACCGGCCGGGACATCATCGTGCCGGGCAATCAGACCTTGAAGGTACGCCACGACCTGGGCGGGGCCATTCCAAAGATCGAGGATTCCCCCTGGCCCGGCTTTCCCGCGGACCTCACTTCATTGGCCGTCGTCGCCGCGACCCAGACCGAGGGCACGACGCTCATCTTCGAAAAGATGTTTGAGTCCCGCCTCTTCTTCACCGACCGCCTCGCCTCCATGGGCGCCCGACTCATCCTCTGCGACCCCCACCGCGTGGTCGTCAGCGGAAAAGCAAGGCTGGTTGCCGAAGAGTTGGTCAGCCCCGACATCCGCGCCGGCATGGCCCTGGTCATCGCCGCCCTGTGCGCCAAGGGCACCAGCATCATCCACAATGTGCAGCAGGTGGACCGAGGCTATGAGCGCATCGACGAGCGGCTGAACGCGCTGGGGGCGAGGATTAAGCGTTTGCAGGATTGAGTTCCCCGGCTCCGCAGATTTCCTTCGGTCAGCAGGTCGAGATGCGAACCAGCACCCTCTTGTGAGGCTCGCCCGCAGGACAGTTTGGCACCGTGGCGGCGATGAGTCGTCGGAGGTCACCCTCACCAGCAGATCTATCCTAGGCACATGCTAGCGCTGGCATTGCACTGCTTCATCGTTGCAGCAATCTCCATAACCCACACAGAGGCTATCACACCAGCAGCCTCCGGGCGCGCGGCCCCCGCAGCTAAGCAAGCAGGATTGCGCATAGTTCGCGGTGCGCTCGGTGAAGCTCAGTCGATCCGCCGGCCATGCGCTGCTATCGTCGTACGCTGAGCAATAGGTGGTGATGCTGCGATCGCTCTCCACAAAGGCGGTGGCGGCCGCGCGGTGGTAGCAGGTCTGCATATTCTGACCCTCGTAATAGTAGTCGAGGGCACGCATCACGGGCCCGTGCTCCGCCTGCTCCAAGCGTGAGACTCGCCAATGCCCATTGCCATAGGGCTGGGCCTCGCCACTGGAGTGAATGCCGTAGATCTCACCGCTTTCACACTCGGTAATCAATGTTAGGTTCTCATTGGTGCGCGGCTCGCTGAAGGGCATCTGATGGGGGCGACCGCCCACATAACGCCGCACCATGCTCCTGGGCGGAACACCCAGGGGCTGACTCAGCTCCCAAAAGTACGTCGCACGGACGCCGTCGTCTCCTCCCCCAGGCAGGGTCGATGCCACGAGATACTTATTGGGTCCGAGACGCGCGAGACCAAGGCCGCCACCGGAGCTATTCCCGGCCTCTCCCGGCGGCAGTGATAGGTCGTAGAGTACGGCCTGATTCGTGAGAAGGTTGACGACCTTGAGTCGGCCGGACTCATTGGTCCCGACCCAATCCCCGAGCGCATGGGCCCCGCTGGGGTGCTCATCACCCCCGGTTTGATGGAGGTTAGCCAAGGCATATGTATCGCCCGGCCAGGGGCGCACGGTGAAAAGGCTGCCATAGTGGTCATCGCTGAAGGTGCCCGCGAATGGGCGACTCGGCTGCTGAGTGCGCACAAAGCCCTGCAAGTGATCTGACGGAATAATGAAGTATGAGTTATCGAAAGCATCCGCCGCCGTCAGGCCTGAAGGCGAGTAGGTCTGGCTGGGGTTGAATCTCCAGTTGGTGGTGAGGTTATTCTTGTGGCCGTAGCCCAGCATGGCGCGGAACTGTCCGCGCACGTCGAAGGCACAGGGATTACAATCCGAGCTTCCCGCCACGCAGCTCGCGTCGCCGTGAATCTGGCGATAGAAGTTGGTGCTCAGAGTTCCATTGGCCTCGACCACATTGGTGGCCCCGGTGGGACTCACCGCGACGCGTTCGCCGTAGCGGTAGGCGGACATCCAGCTCCCGGTGGATCGATCATAGCGACGAAGCAACCCACGTTGCGGGCTCTTTTCTACCGCGTAGACACTGCCGTCATTGGCCGCATCGATATCGATCGCTCGCAGGCCATAGTGACCGCGCCAGCTGCGGCCCCCGATAAACTGATGCACCACATCGCCCCGGATCACCCAGGGGCTGCCCTGGTCATCCACTGTGACCTCGAAGCCCCAACCTCCGCCGTAGTCGACAAAGCCGCTGCCATCAAAGCGCGCGAGCAGCAGGTTCGTCCGGATAATGAAGACCTGGTCTTGGCCGTTGCCGTCCCGCCCAATATCGATGGACCGGGCTGCCCCAGGCACTCGCAGCCATCGCCCCTCCGCATAGCGATAAATCTCCCCTCGGCTGTTGATGTGCCAAGGTCTACCGTGACCATCGACGGCGATGCGGGTGCCTTCACCCGGGTAGGCCACCCAGCTTTTGTGCGCCCACTGGTAGATGCGGCCGTTTGGGTTAGAGGCGCTGCCCCGGCTGATCACGAATACATCGGCATCGGAGCCGATATCCATGTCCTGCACACCCGCGGTGGTAGGCGTGGGGGTCCTCACGTGGGCCGCCTGAGCCCCCGGAGCCAACAGCCCAAAGAGCCCAATGAACAAGAGGCTGCGCACGTGCATGCCGGCTTAGAGACCCACAGCGCGGTGAGTGTCACAGGCACGAGGCGATCTTGGGCTAGCCGCGAGACGCTAGTCCGACCGGGCGCAACGAAAGCCGACGTAGTTGAGGCGTGCGGCCGGCGCGGAGCGGCTACGGAAGGAGGCCCGCGCGGCGGAGGGCTTGCCGTACCAAGCACCGCCGCGAATCACCCGCATCCCGGTCTCGGCGTGCCGGCCAGAGGTCCACTCGAAGACGTTGCCAACCATATCCTGTGCACCATAGGGGGAGTCACCGGCGCGGAATGTGCCTACGGGCGCCGTTGTCGCATACCCATCGTCGTACGTACGAGACGCCCAAGACCATCGAAACCGCGCCTTTGCCTGGCGGTCAGGGATGTTGGCGACCTTCGTCTCACCATAGGCACCATTACCCCAAGGGTACTTACGGCCATCCGTGCCCCGCGCCGCCTTCTCCCACTCCATGTCGGAAGGCAGGCGTTTGCCACTCCACTTGCAAAACGCCACGGCCTGACGCCAAGTCACACAGTTGAGCGGGTGGTTGGCACGACCCGACTTGCCCCAGTTGCAGTGCTCGCCGCCCGGCTGCACCTTGCCATTCCACGCCTGGGTCGCAACCTGCGCAGAGCACGCACCGGCGTCGACGCACTTCTTGTACGCGGCCACGGTCACCTCGGTGGTGTCGATAAAGAACGCGCCCACCCGGACTCTCTTTCCAGGCCTTTCGCTTCGGGCACATTCCGTGTCGACGCGCTCGTTACAGCCCATGTGGAACTCGCCCGCCGGAACGTTGACCATGTCCGGAGGTGCGGCCACCGGCTGCTTGCCAGCCTTCAATAGGCGCTCGTAGTCTCGCGCCGTATCGATATGCGGATTGTCGGCGGGGTAGTCCTTCAGGAAGCTGGCGAGCGCTCCAAGGCGCTCCTCTTTGGACAGCACGGCGCTCTCGGCAATCTTTGAGACCGCAGCCCACGCCTTATTGAGCGCCTTCGTCCGGGCCTTACGCTGGGACTCGGCCATAGCCTGCGCTTGTTCCGCAGCCTTCTTCGCCGCCTCGGCCTTCGCGAGCAGGGCCTCATAGCTTTGGCCTGCCGCGGGTGCGCTCGGGCTGTGCGCGGCCCCAAGGGCCTGGGGCCTGAGTGCGCCACCGGACCAGGGGTACTGTGTCTTTGCCAGGCGCAGGCGGGCGGTGAGCTTCGCGACGGCCTCCCCGATGGAGGCTGATGCCTTATTGGGGTTCCAGTGAGTAGCCCCCGAGGCCACAAGGCAGCCGCGCTCAGCAGACAGCAGCTTGAGTTGCAACCGTTTCTTCTTGCCCCCAGTGATCGTTGCCTGCAGCAGAGAATTGGCACTGATCTCTAGGGTGGCATCGCAGGCCATCTTGTCATCGGCGAACTCGGAAGACAGAGACTTACGGACGATATCCCGCAGCTTCTTTCGCTCCGCCGCCGTGGCAACGACGGTCAGCTTATCGGAGCGATTGAGTTCGGCGCGCAAGGCAGATAGCAAATTTCGCTTCGAGATCCGGGCGCCGCGGGCGACCCGCTCCACCTCGACGTCTACTCGGGGCGTCTGGCGCATCCAACGCTCGATCTGGGCTTCGACTTCTTCGACGTGGGCCTTCTTCGCGAGCAGGTGACCTTGCCAACCCCACAGATAGGCGGCGGGTAGGCTGGTCGCACCGAAGCGCTGCGCCAAGAAGCCGTCATCGTCGCATATGACTTCGTCAGGGGACCACCCGGGGTTTGCGCAGGCACCGTCTGCGTCCTGCGTGGCGATGACGACCAGGCGCAAGCCGTCTTTACGGTACTTGTCATGCAGCGCCTTCCATTTGGGTACTGCGGCCATGCACGGCTTGCACCAGGTGGCGTAGAACTCCACGGCCACGAGCTTCACGCCTGGCCGCGCCAAGAGGCCCTCTACGTCGAGGCCCTGCGCAGTCGCCCCAGCTGGAGCGAGCACCGCAGCCCACACCAAAATAAGCCCGCCAACCATCCAACTCCTGGGCATCATGGATTGGATCGGACGAAATCTGCGAACACGCAAGCCGCTGACCTTACCGGGTCCGCATATCGTGCACCCTGAGCGTGCCCAGAGGGCCCCAAGCCATCAGAACTCGGCATTAACCCTCTATCTATTCGGCCGCGCAGGCTGAGAGGCTTCGCGCTCGTGAGCGCCATGAGCCCGTTTCGCTGTGGGCCACGCTCGCCCAGAGATCGCGGCGCTTCGAGTACCACCCAGCCCCTCCCAGTGATGATGCGACATCTGACGTCTCGCACACACCGGTCCAAAGGCGCCTCGGGCCCAGACATCCCACCATTGTCGGCCCGGTGGGGATCCTCGGGCCCCTGTGGGGCCAGAGCGCACGAACTATCGACGCCTCCAACTCCACGGAGTTCTCTGCGCCCCAAGCGCTTTGCTGTCTCCAAGCAGACCCGACGCGCAGGCCGTGGTAGCCCTCAGGAATGCCTGCGGCCATCCTCGACAGCCCCAGCCCGCACCCCCTGGCCTCCGGGCTGCGCATGGCCTGCTTCGACATTGACGGGACCATCGTCGACCAAAGACATCAGGTCTCCGAGCGCACCGCGGAATGCTTTGGCTTGCTCAAAGCGAAGAACGTGCGCATCGGCATTGCCTCGGGGCGGCCGCTCTTTGGGGTGCACAGCTTGCTGCGGGACTATGGCTTTGATGGTCCCTGCTCTTTATTTGCCGGTGCCCTGCTCGTCGATCCAAAGGACCAAACCACGCTGTATGAGTGCTGCTTCAGCCCCGAGCAAGCCCGCGCCATCGTGTCCGTGTGCTCAGAACATAGCCTCTACTATGAGCTATATACTAAGGATGCCTTCTACATAGATGTCGCCGAACAGACCTATACGGATATTCATGAAGAGTATCTATCCGCCCGTCCCCGGCGGCTGGCCAGCATGTCCGACGTCCTCAGTGAGACGCTCTACAAGGGGCTCATCATCATCCCCAGGGAAGAGCAAGTGCCCGTCACGCAGGCTCTGAGCCAGGCCCTGCCCGACTGCAGTATTGGTTGCAGTCCCGGGGCGGCGCATCCGGAGATCATGTTCGTGAATATTACTTCGGCACGTCGTTCCCGCCGGGATACATTCGCGGCGTTGATCGCCCACCTCGGGATCGAAGCCGAGCAGGTCCTGGCCTTCGGCGATGGTGAGACCGACATCGAGTTTCTCGGCTCAGCCGGCATAGGGGTGGCGATGGGTCAGTCCGTGGCGCGCGTCAAAGACGCCGCAGGCTACGTCACGGGCTCCGTGCAAGAAGACGGGGTCGCCCTCGCCATCCACCACATCTTCGGTGTGCCCTAGAGGGCCGTTCTGCGGCCAGCACGGCCCTGTGAGGTCACCATGCAGCCGATTCTTGGACTTTGATGCACGGGTGCCCCCGTTCGCACGATTGACAGCCGGTCGGGCCAGCCCGACAACTCAGTGATGCATCGCGGACCGCACCTCGCCCTCCTCACGCTACTGGCGGGAGCCGCTTGCACATCGAAGGACAGCGCCAGCACCCGGCTGTTCGCGACCCAGGATCCCTTCGAGACCCCCGTCGACTCTCTTGCCGACGCTACCGTCGATGCCTGCGGTCTATACCTCGAGGAAGTCTGTGAAGCGGGCCGCAAGCGGGTTTGTAAAGTTTATGATGCAGGCCGCGGATCATTCGTCACCCCGGGCGCCCTCACCCACCGCGCGTTCTTGTACGAGCGCTGGTACGAACTGTACCAGTCTCCGGACGGCATTCACGCCAAGCGCCAATTCACCGCGCCGACCCCTGCCTCCATGAGCGAGGCAGAATGGGCCGCTCCAGAGCGCTTCAGTCACTATAACGGCATGGGGGACTCCGCGATCTGGACGGGGGCGGCACTGAACGCAAGAATCCTGCGCTACGTCACCACCGGCACCGAGCTGGACTATCGGCGCATGGAGCAGCAGGTGCGTGACCTGCTGACCCTCTTCGAGGTCACCGGAATCCCCGGCTACCTGGCGCGGCACCACTTCATCCGCCGACCCGCGGGCTCGCCCCAAGACGACAAGCACGCGATCTTCTTCGACGACGCGCCGCTCAAGCATACGGACTACGAGATATCAAACCCGGGACAGGTCGCAGGCCTGCCTGCGGTCTATGCCGAGGCCACCGGCACCGCGATGTGGCATGGCTCTCCGACCATCGATCAATACTCCGGCCTCACCACCAGCCTTCCCGCGGCCTGGGGCCTGCTTCGCGACGAGGCCCTCAAGGGCCGCATCGCGCATCATCTGGGCTGCTATCTCAAGCGCCTGAGGCGCCTTGAACTCATCAACGTACAGAAGAACCCGGACGCCAAAGAACTGGTGGCCGCGTTCTTCGAAAACAGCGGCGCGCAGCTCGATCCGGATGATCCCGACCTCACAAAGCTCGATACGATAGTCATCTACTATCTGGAGCAGCCCAATTCGCTCAATACGGAGACCTTCGACAGATCCTGTCCCGATTCCATCGCGACCACCGCCGACCGTGTGATCGACGCCACCGCGGGCGACTTCCTCTCCCAGATGCTGGAGTTGGTCGCGGATATCAGCAATGCGAAGAAGGACCTTCGTGCGGGCAACGTGGACCACTACTATCTCGCCAACTCGAGAGGCGCGGACGCCGTGCACCTCATGGGGCTCGCCGCGATGAACCATCACTTCACGGGCGAAGAGCTCTATCGTAGCTTCCTTGAGACCACGCTCATTCAAGACCTCAACGCCATCGCTACAGCCAAGACCTACTCGGCCGTGATCCCATCAAAGTGGTGCCGCAAGTGGTATGCCTCGCACATCTCGATCGGGCCGCTTTGGGGGCTCATCAACCTGCTGGGGCCGTCGCAGCTGGATACAGCCATGCAGGAGGTGATGTACGAGGAGGCCTGGCTCAAAGATGCTGCTCACCTCAAGAATGCCAAGTTTGACCTCATGTTCGCGGGCACGGTTTCCAGTGAGATGGGTACCGGCCAAGAGGCCGCGCGCATCGAGGCGGTGCAACTCCTCGAGCAGTTCGGCGGCAACGGCGGTGTGCTGGACGGACCGCGCCGTACCTTCGACCTACCCTACGAATCGGTGGCGGCTGCGCTTCCAGCTTTTGATATTAGCCCAGAGTGTCCCGCAGATGAGGTTGTTGAGTTCTGTGAGCAAGGTCAGGAGGTATTCGGCATCGCGGTCAACCCATTTGATATCACCGAGCCGTGCACGGGCGCGGACAACGAGTGCCCCACCTACAATGGAGAGTGTGCCCCGAAGCGGGCCTCAACTGCTCTACCCGTGCAGCTTCGCGAGATGTGGGGATTTCAGTGGCAAGGCGACCCCTTCCGCCTCGGGCAGCCGGTGGCCACAGAGCGCAACGGCCTAATTCAGTCGTCCGGCATCGATCTTATCGAGAGCTACTGGCTCGCACGCCACTATGGCTGGATTGAGTCCGCGAAGGGCCAGACCCTCGCCTGGCAAGACGAGGGAGCCTGTCCCTAACCCACGCCCGTTGACGCGCCTAGAACTGGATATTGCGCTCCTCCGGATACTGTTGAGGGATCGACTCCTTAGACTCGCCCAAATTCTGTCTGAGATCTATCTCAATGCCACGCGCGATCGTGGATATAGGCACGTCATTGGCGGTGCCTTCGAAGGGGTTTTCGCCCGTGCGTCCGATACGTTCCATAGTATGAAAAACCCAAGCCACAGCCGTGTAGAAGGGAATCGTGAGCCAGATAAAGTATGTCCCTACGAGCGGATATTCGCCCTTGAATCCGAGGCCGATTTCGGCAAAC
>Ga0193954_1000116_pt1 | contig 45701 bp, 44 predicted proteins | sample BB_5_MG_FD_140340 | JGI IMG/M metagenome (GOLD analysis project Ga0193954, IMG submission 140340) | Microbial mat bacterial communities from the Broadkill River, Lewes, Delaware, United States - BB_5_MG | ecosystem: Environmental > Aquatic > Freshwater > River > Microbial mats | place: USA...
CCAATCAAAGCATTTTGGATTGGATGGCAATCAAATCGTAAAGCAAATCGATCTAAAGAGTATTCTTCGCACATTTATGTCTTAAAGAACGCTAATTCTTAATATAAGCAACGCTATTTTTGTATCGCAGCTATAAATGTGTAATTATATTGTAAAATCTTAAAGTGTGCTTAAAACGCTTTATTTAGCTTTGTTTTTAATTGATTTTTAAAATAACAAGCAGAAAGTTCTATAGAAAACATCAATACATAAAAAATAGAGGAAATCACTAACTAACTTTTATACATTTGCAAAAATTAAATTAAAGTAGAAAAATGAAAGTTTGATGCTTTCACAAACAATTAAACAATAAAAATAAAATGAAGAAGTTAATTTTAGGCTTAACAGTTTTAGTTGCATTTGCATCTTGTCAAGAACAACAAAAAATTGCATTCATAGATAACGGTAAAGTTATTAATGAATATCAAATGAAAATAGATATTGAAGATAAATTCAAACTTAAAGACGAAGCTTTTAAAGCGAGAATGGATAGTATTGGTAAAGCTTTTCAGGCCGAAGCTCAAGCGTTTCAAGCAAAAGAGCAAACCTTATCTGCAAAAGCAAGACAAGAGATGTACCAAAGTCTAACTCAAAAACAACAAGGTTTACAACAACAATTTCAATACGAGCAGCAACAAATGCAACAAATGTTTAGTGTAGAAATGGATTCTGTAATTTCTAAAGTAAATACGTTTGTTAGTGATTATGGTAAAAAGAACGGTTATACATACATTTTAGGTAAAAATGAAGCTGGAAGCGTTATGTACGGAAGTGAGACTAATGATATTTCTGAAGCGGTAACTACAGCAATTAATGCTGCCTATAATGCTAAAGATTCTAAAAAAGAAGCAACAGAAACAGCTGAAGAGGTTAAATAAAAATAAAAAAAAGTATTTTTTTTAAAAGCCAAGCCTAAGACGCTTGGCTTTTTTTATGTAGTAAACGTGTTAATTTAATAGATAAATCGGTAAGCACAATTTTAGAGTTTCCGTTACGCTCAATATGGTAAATGGCATCTTGTAATTCGTCTGAAATTTCTAAAATATTTGAATCGTGAACAAAAGGAGCAAAATTTTCAAGTTTAAAGTTGTCTGATTTTGGCTCTAAATACACTAATTCGTCAGCTTTATAATTTAGTAATAAAGCTTGTCTAAAATAGTTTAAGCAAAAGCTTAAAAACTTCTTTTGCGTTTCACGTCCTGTTTTGGCAATTTCTTCGGACCATGAAATTAAATCGTGAATAGCTGCCTTATTTCCTCTAGCTTTAAAAGCAGAACGTACCCAGAGTACAAACCATTTTTCAAACTGAATATCTTCACTATCTTGATAAATTAAATCACAAGCTTTGTTATAGTTACCATTGGCTTGATGTGCAATTTTAGTTGCAACTGACTGCTCAATATGATAGTTTTTAATTAAAGCTTCAGAAATAGCTTCTTCTGCTAAAGGAGGAAAATGTAAAATCTGACAACGCGATCTAATGGTGTTAATGATCTGTTCTTCGTCTTCAGCAATGAGAATAAAGATTGTTTTTTCTGGTGGCTCTTCAATTAATTTTAATAATTTATTAGCACTAGATGTGTGCATTCTTTCAGCCATCCAAATTATCATGACCTTGTATCCACCTTCATAAGACTTTAGTGTTAAGGATTTTACAATCTCTAAAGCTTCGTCAACACCAATTTGTCCTTGTTTATTGTCTACGCCTAAAAGTTTGTACCAATCAAAGAGGTTTCCATAAGGTTGCTGTTCTAAAAGTTGTCTCCATTCTTCGAGATAATATTTAGAAACCGGTTTGCTTTTTACTTTATCACTAGTTGTTACAGGAAAAGCAAAATGTAAATCGGGATGCGAATAATTCTTAAATTTTAAATTACAAGAGTCGTTTCCTCCTGTATTTTCACCGTTCTTGTTACTACATAGTATATACTGTGCATAAGCTAAAGCCATTGGTAACGTGCCAGAACCCTCTGGACCAACAAATAATTGCGCGTGTGCAATCCTACCAGCATCAACACTTGTAGTAAGGTGATTTTTTATGTGTTTTTGACCTAAAACTTCTGAAAATAACATAAAGCAAAACTATATAAAAAAATTATGTTTCTAATCTTTATATTTGTGTTTCAAAATTTATAAAATGAAGACACTAAACGATTTTAATTTTCAAAATAAAAAAGCATTAATCAGAGTAGATTTTAATGTGCCATTAAATGATGATTTCGAAGTAACAGATGCTACTAGAATTGTATCTGCAAAGCCTACAATTATTAAAATTTTAGAAGATGGCGGAAGTTGTGTTTTAATGTCGCATTTAGGGCGTCCAAAAGGTGTTCAAGAAGAGTTTTCTCTAAAACACATTATTCCAAAAATTGAAGATGTATTAGGAGTTGAAGTCAAATTTGCTAGCAACTGTGTTGGCGCAGAAGCAGAAGAAAAAGCAAAAGCTTTAGAACCAGGTGAAATATTATTACTTGAAAATTTACGTTTTCACGAAGAAGAGAAAGAAGGTAATAGAGATTTTGCAGAACAATTATCTAGATTAGGTGATATTTATGTAAATGATGCGTTTGGTACAGCACACAGAGCACATGCTTCTACAACAATTGTTGCTGAGTTTTTTCCAGAAAATAAATGTTTTGGAAGTCTTTTGGCTCAAGAAATAGAGAGTATTAAAAAAGTTTTAGAAGATGGTGAAAAACCTGTTTTAGCAGTTCTTGGAGGTGCAAAAGTATCTTCAAAAATTACAGTTATAGAGAACATCTTAGATAAAGTAGATCATTTAATCATTGGAGGTGGAATGACATTTACTTTTATTAAAGCACAAGGTGGAAAAATTGGAGATTCCATTTGTGAAGATGATAAAATGGAATTAGCCTTAGATATTTTAAAACAAGCCGAAGCTAAAGGTGTAAAAATTCACTTACCAGTAGACGTCGTTGCTGCAGATGCATTTAGTGATACTGCAAACACACAAATTTGTGATGTAAAAGCTATTCCTGATGGATGGCAAGGTTTAGATGCTGGTCCAAAATCTATAGAAAATTTTGATGCCGTTGTAAACCAATGTAAAACGATTCTTTGGAATGGTCCTTTAGGTGTTTTTGAATTACAAAGTTTTGCTAATGGTACAATTGAACTTGGAAACTCCATAGCAAATGCAACTAAAAATGGAGCGTTTTCTTTAGTTGGCGGAGGTGATTCTGTAGCTGCTGTAAAACAGTTTGGTTTCGAAAATAAAGTTAGCTATGTTAGTACAGGTGGAGGAGCAATGCTAGAAAGCCTTGAAGGTAAAACCTTACCTGGAATAGCTGCTATATTAGATTAGTAGTAAAAAAACACTATTTTTAGCAGTTCCAGCGTTTATGATACGCTGAGCTTTTACGAATTAATTTTCAATGTATATTGAAACGAGCTTGTTCAAAATTTTATCAGTTAGAGCACAGATAGAATATAAACAGTGTCTAACCATTCAAAAACATAAGATATAAACACATGACATTAAAAACGTTTTTATTAGCTTGTTTATGCTTGTCTGTTTGTAGTGGATATTCCCAAACTAAAACTGATAGTATTTCAAAAAAGTCGTCTGACGTTGTTTCAAATAAAGATTCGGTTATAGATGGTAAGCTTTTCGCTTCTGAAAAAAAGATTGACGTAGAAGTTGATACATTAGGAGTTAAAAATCTTAAAGATTTACCTCAGGTTGCAGAACTCGATAAAAAATGGTTAGATGAACTGTATAATAACTCTCTTTTTGATACCATATATAAATCGGTTACAGAGTTAGAGTATGAGCCTGTTTATTATCCAGAACTTTCTACAGATACTTTAAAAGCAAGATTAGAGCGGCTTAATGCGCGAACACCTTTTAATGTAGAATACAATCCATCATTAGAAAGTGTGATTAAAAGTTATCTTAAGCATAGACGGAATTCTTTGGAACGTTTAATGGGTTTAAGTCATTTTTATTTTCCAATGTTTGAGCAAGAATTTGACAATCAAAATATACCTTTAGAGATGAAGTATTTGGCGATTGTAGAATCAGCTTTAAAACCAAGAGCACGTTCACGAGTTGGAGCAACAGGTATTTGGCAGTTTATGTATGGCACCGGAAAGGAGCATGATTTAAATGTAAGCAGTTATGTAGATGATCGTAGCGATCCTATAAAATCTACAAAAGCAGCTGCAGAATATTTAAATAGAGTGTATCGTATTTTTAACGATTGGGATTTGGCTTTAGCCGCATATAATTCAGGACCCGGAAATGTAAATAAAGCCATTAGACGTTCTGGAGGATCTAAAAATTATTGGAATATCCGTCAGAATTTACCAAGAGAAACGGCAGGTTATGTACCAGCGTTTTTAGCAACAATGTATATTTTTGAATATGCAAAAGAACATGGTTTTAAGCCTGAACGTCCTGCATTTCAGCTAATTCAAACCGATACAGTACACGTGAAACAAATGATTTCTTTAAATCATGTTTCTGAAGCTACAGGAATTAAAATTGAAGAATTACAGTTTTTAAACCCGGCTTATAAATTAGATATAATCCCTAAAGTTAAAGGGAAGACATATGCTTTAAGATTGCCTAGAGAAGCAATAGGGACTTTTGTCACTAATGAAGATAAAATCTACGCTTTTGCTAATGCCGAATTTAATCAGCGTGAAAAACCATTACCAGAAATTGTTAGTGATGACACTAAAATTAGATATCGTGTTCAAAATGGAGATTATCTAGGTAAAATTGCAAGAAAATATGGCGTTAGAGTTAGCCAATTAAAACAATGGAATGGTCTAAGAAGTAATAACCTTAAAATAGGGCAACGATTAACTATTTATCCTAGAAATCATGGTGCTTCAAGCAGTTCAAAGCCTGTAAAAAAAGTTGTTAATACAGCAGGAAAACAAACTTACAAAGTAAAGTCTGGAGATTCACTTTGGACCATTGCACAAAAATTTTCAGGAGTTTCTGTTCAAAATATTAAAGATTGGAACGATATTAGTGGTAATAAACTCAAGATAGGAATGACACTCGTTGTGTCTAAATAAAAACCAACAAAAACTTAAGCTTATGAGAGCGTTTTATACCGTGTTCTTTTGTGCGTTGCTATTAGCGTGTGGAGATTCAAAAAAAGAGGATAAACAATTGTACTTACCCGCTTCTAATGGGAATTTAAACACAATTTCGGTTGTTGTAGATAATATCTTATGGGAAGATAAAGTAGGGGAAAGCATAAGACATATTTTTGCTGCACCCTTAAATGGTTTGCCTACAGAGGAACCAATGTTTAACATGAAACAAATTCCAACTCAGGTATTTGATGGTTTCGCAGCACGAAGTAGAATTGTACTTAAAATTGAAAAAGGCGATGTTGAAGCAACAACTAAAATTGTGAATAATGCCTATGCTAAATCACAAACTGTTGCTGTTGTTGCTGGTAAAACAGATAATGATATTATTGCGCAATTACAGGAAAATAAAGCTAAAATAATTGATGCATTTAATAAAGAAGAAGTAAAAGAGAAGCTAAGAAGAATTAACTTGTCATTATTGGAAGATAAAGACATGGAAAATAAGTTTGGAATAACTATAGATATGCCTTCAGCTTATAAAATTGGTAAAGCAGACGATGATTTCTTTTGGATTAGAAAAAGTCTTAGTAATACCAAAACCATAGATTTAATGGTTTATGAAGTGCCTATGGAAACGATTTCTAAAGGAGATAGCACAATTATAGATATTATAAAAATGCGTGATAACATTACAAAAACTAAAATACCAGGAGAAGATGGTATTTATATGGCTGTAGAAGATGCTTACGCTCCTTCAATGTTCAAAACTATTATTGATAATAAACCCGCTTACGAAGTAAGAGGTATGTGGGAAATGAAAGGTTTTACAATGGCAGGACCTTTTATTACATATGCTATTGAAGATAAAATAAACAATCGTTATTTAGTTGCAGATGGCTATGTATATGCACCGTCATTACCAAAACGAGACTATATTTTTGAGCTAGAAGCTATGATTAAATCAATCACTATTAAGTAACAAAAAAGCCAACTTTTTAAAGTTGGCTTTTTTTATGTTTCTTGTTTTGAGGTCTCTATTCTTTATCGTCAGCAGACTCGTCTTTGTTTGCTTTTTTAAATTCTTTTAAACCACTACCTAAACCTTTCATTAGTTCAGGAATCTTTTTACCACCAAATAGTAATAAAACAACTACAGCAATTAGAATTACTTGAGGCCATCCAATCATTAAAGGTATAATGCTTAAACTCATAACTTATAATTTAGACCGCAAAGTTAGTAATTATAGTTTAATTATAGCGTTGTTCATTCTATTTTAACTTTGAGCTTATAATAAAGGCAAATGAGTGTTTTATTATTGTTATTATTATGTTATAATAAGCTCAGCTAACTTTAATATTTTATCATGGCGCTATTTAAGTATTTTAACTAATTTTGTTTTAATGGCAAAGAATAAAAAAAAGGAAAAGAAATTCACTAAAAAGTTACTTCACAAGTATCGTTTGGTCATACTAAATGAAGACACTTTTGAGGAGCGTTTTGCTATAAAGCTAACACGTCTCAACGTTTTTATTTTAACATCGCTTTCTGCTATATCACTTGTATTTTTCACGGTTTTATTAATTGCATTCACACCTTTAAGAGAATATATTCCAGGATATTCCTCTGCTAAGCTAAAAAAGAAAGCAACCATGTTAAATTATAAAACCGATTCTTTGGTACAAGAATTAGAGTTAAACAAACGCTATTATGCCTCTATAAGAAAAGTACTCACAGGAGATGTTGCTACTTTAGAATTTAATAGAGATTCAGTTATAGAAGCAGCTAAAAATGATCTTGATATTTTACAAGTACCTACAAATAGGGAAGATTCGTTGTTAAGAGAAAAAGTTGCTAAAGAAGATAAGTATAATTTGTTTGAAGTTTCTGGAGATCAGTCTAATTATGTGTTGTTTCCGCCAGTAAATGGTACCATTTCAGAAGGTTATAATTTAGAAGAAAAACATTATGCGGTAGATGTTGTTGTTGCAGTTAATACTCCTGTAAAAGCAACAGCAGATGGCACTGTTATTTTTGCAGAATGGACGGTAGAAACGGGCTATGTGGTCATTATAGAACATAATAGAGAGTTAATCTCTGTTTATAAGCACAACTCAGCAATTACAAAAGCTCAAGGAGATATTGTAAAATCTGGAGAAGTTATTGCCATGTCTGGTAATGCTGGTGAATTAACCACAGGACCACACCTTCATTTTGAACTTTGGAGTAAAGGTTACCCAGTAAACCCAACTAACTTTATTAATTTCGAATAATGGTATCATTAAAAGCTGCGCTTTCAAAACCCTTTGCTAAATACGTCGCAAAGCGAATTAAAAAATGGTCATCTAAGCCTGTTGAAACGCAACAAAACGTTTTTCAAAATTTAATTGCTCAGGCCAAGCAAACGGCTTTTGGAAAAGACCATAATTTTAGTGCTATAGCTACTTATGAAGATTTTCAAGCTAATGTTCCTATTAGAGATTATGAAGAATTAAAGCCTTATGTAGAACGTGTTGTTGGTGGTGAAGAAGATGTTCTGTGGAAGGGTAAACCTATTTACTTTGCTAAAACTTCAGGAACAACCTCTGGAGCTAAATATATTCCAATTACAAAAGAAAGTATGCCAACGCATGTTGAAGCCGCTAGAAATGCGATTTTAATGTATATCTATGAAACAGGACATTCTAAATTTGTAGATGGCAAAATGATTTTTCTTCAAGGCAGTCCTATTTTAGAAGAAAAGAATGGTATAAAACTGGGGAGATTATCAGGGATTGTAGCGCATTATGTACCTAAATATCTTCAAAAAAATAGAATGCCAAGTTTAGAAACGAATTGTATTGATGATTGGGAAACTAAAGTTGAAGCTATTGTAGATGAGACCATAAATGAAGATATGAGTATCATTTCGGGAATTCCGTCTTGGGTACAAATGTATTTTGAAAAACTGATTGAAAAGTCAGGTAAAAATGTTGGAGATCTCTTTAAAAACTTTAATCTTTTCATTTTTGGAGGTGTCAATTATGAGCCTTATCGCGCAAAATTTGAAAACTTAATAGGAAGAAAAGTAGATAGTATAGAATTGTATCCCGCAAGTGAAGGTTTTTTCGCTTTTCAAGATAAACAGAATGAACGAGGTATGTTACTTCAATTAAATTCAGGTATATTTTATGAGTTTGTTGAAGCAGAACATTTTTTTGAAGATAATCCTAAACGGATCACTATTGGAGAAGTAAAGTTAAATGTAAATTATGTAATGATTATTTCTACTACAGCAGGACTTTGGGCATACAATATTGGAGACACTGTAGAGTTTACATCATTAAAACCCTATCGCGTGATTGTAAGTGGACGCATAAAACATTTTATTTCAGCATTTGGAGAGCATGTTATAGGAAAAGAAGTAGAGCAAGCTTTAAAAGAAGCTACAGCAAATACATTGATATCTGTAAATGAGTTTACGGTTGCACCTCAAATAAATCCAGAGGAAGGCTTACCATATCACGAATGGTTAATTGAGTTTGAAAATGAACCAGAAAATTTGCAAGATTTTATTATAGCTTTAGAGCAGTCTTTACAACAACAAAACAGTTATTATTTAGATTTAATTGAAGGAAAGGTACTTAGACCTTTAAAAATCACTAAAATTGTGACTAATGGATTTCAGATGTATATGAAATCTATTGGGAAATTAGGAGGGCAAAATAAAATCCCTAGACTTTCTAACGATAGAAAGATAGCAGACATGATGTATCAACTAAATTTAGCGAAATAACGCTATATTTGTAGGTTAAAATAGAGTATGAGTACAACTAAGAAAAAACACGAAAGAACTAGAGCACAAGAAAGTTCTAGCGCTATAGAACGCATGTATATTACAATGCGTCACCTTTTTAATAGAGGATTTTATAAACCTATGGGTGTTTCTGGAGAAACATTACGAGAAGCGTTATTGCTTTTGCGTCCAGAAATATATGGTTCTATTGGGGATGAAAAAGCAGAATTAGAGGGTTTGCTTTATGTTGTAGACCGCTTACCACAAGGTATTGAAGAGTGTACGTTTATCAATCTTACCAGTGATGAAGGTTATGCTAATTCGCATTTTAAAGCTATAATTCCACCTAAAAGAAGGCGTAATTGCTATCGTATAGACAATGAGCAAATGAATATCGAAATCACGAGAGGTCGCTCTGAGATTTATGATATTTTAACGCATCTTACGTTTTTATTTGTAGAGTCTCATAAAATCAGTAAACGCGTTATTATCGATGAAGATGGTTCTACAGTTAGAGACTGGCAAAAACTAGAAAATGCTGTTAACTCTACTAAGAAACTAACCCAAAAAGAACGCGAAATTGCCATTACACATACCGCTAATATATTAGGTAGAACGTTTAATGAATTAACAGAAGCGTATCCAAAATTTGCTACTGAAAATCAACCAGAACGTTTATTACAAATTGTATATTGGTTGGGTAAATTGGCCATAGAAGAAACCATTAATAACAATAAGCGTACAATAACCTTTAGTCCTGTTTTAAGAGAACGTTTAGGACACCATATTCACGGAGAAATTTGGGCAGATACGATTAAAGCTACGTTACACAAAAACGGTTTGTTAGAGCGCCCAATTCATATCATTAGTGCTAATATGCACAGTGTAATGAATTCCTTATTTGCTAAAGGAGCACTTAAGGGCGCTGATGCTAAAAAAGACATTTTTCAAACTTATGAAGCTTTAAGTGATTCTAAAAATTCTGCATTACGCAATAAAGTAGAAAAATCTGCGTTGCAGAACGGCATGATCTATATAAAAGACACGTCTGGAACCAACATAGATGTTCAAATTTTTGATACGGATAAAATTGATTTTTCTAAATCAGAATTTAAATACTTAGAAGAGGTAAAGGATAATAAAGCTGTAATATTTGTAATGGATTATGCTTTTGGAGAGCAAGCTTATGAGACTTTAGATGAGTTTTTAAAACCTATAAAAGTTGATGATAAAAATGTACACTTAGATGTGAAGTCTATTTCAATAATGGGAAAAGCGGGCATTTTAGAAGGAGGTAAAGGTGATGTTATGATTCCTAATGCACATATTTTTGAAGGTACAGCAGATAATTATCCCTTTAAAAATGAGTTGAGTAAGGATGATTTATCAGATTGTGGCGTTTCTGTTTATGAAGGTACAATGGTTACCGTTTTGGGAACTTCACTTCAAAATAAAGAGATTTTAAAATTCTTTAAAAAATCAACATGGAATGTTATTGGTTTAGAGATGGAAGGTGCACATTACCAAAAAGCAATACAAGCAGCTTCTAGAGTAAGAGGAAGCATTAATGAAGATGTAAAGGTAAGATATGCTTATTACGCTAGTGATAATCCATTAGAAACTGGTGGCACATTAGCCTCTGGAGGGTTAGGAACTTCTGGTGTAAAACCAACTTACGTGATTACAAAAAAAATACTAGAACAAATATTTAATTCATAACCAATGAGTGAAAAATTACCAAGACAAAACAATAGTGAAGAGATTGATTTAGGGCAATTGTTTAGCGCTATAGGAGGTTTATTTCAAAAATTATTTAATTTTATTGGTAGCATATTCAAGGGTATTCTTTCTGCTATTATCTACACAATAAAGCCTCTTGTAGTACATTTTAAAGTGGTTGTAGTTGTATTGATAATATCGGTAACATTAGGTTACATTTATGAAAAGACAAATGATCCTGTTTATTATTCAGAGATGCTGGTAAAACCGTACTTTGAATCTAAATATCAATTATCTAATAATATCAATTATTTTAATGCATTAATTAGTTCTAAAAACGTAAAAGAATTGTCTAGGATTTTTGAAATAGACACTTTAAGCGCTAAAGAATTAATAGGTTTTGATTTAGAAGCTGGTCCTGAGTCACAAAATGATTTATTTATTGAATATGATGAGTATATTAAGTCTATTGATACATCTCTTGTAGATGAACTTACTTATAAAGATTATATAGATAAAAGAGATTTTATGTCAGGAAGAGTGTTTGCTATAAAAGTAAAATCTAATAACATCTCTATTTTTCCAAGTCTACAAGAAGGATTTAGAAAGACTTTTGAGAATGAATTTTCAAAGTATCAAAAGCGTGTAAGAGACACAATGGCCTATATAGATCGTTTATCTTTAACAACAGAATTATCACGTTTAGATAGCATTCAAAAAACATATTTAGCAGCGATAAGAGAGGAATCTAAAAATAGAAATCTAGTTTTTGGAACAGGTAGTATGCTTCCGCTTCAAGAAGAGAAAAGAACGACTAAAGAATATGAGTTGTTTATTAGAGAGCAGGGGATACGACATAAATTAAATGAATTAAACCGAACGATAGCAGAGGAAAATACTTTTTTCGATATCCTAGCACCTTTTGATAAATTAGGAAAAAAAGATAAGAGTTTTGGGTACAGTTATCGTCTTTTATTTCCTGTGATAGCTTTAGTTCTTTTTATCCTATGGTTTTTAGCATTAAAAGCATTCAAATATATTAAAGACTATGAATAAAACAGTTTTAATAACAGGTGGAGCGGGCTTTATAGGATCTAATTTTATAGTCTATTTTTTAGAACGTTATAAAAACATTAAAGTTGTTAATTTAGATAAGCTCACTTATGCAGGTGAGCTTTCTAATTTAGAAAAACTAGAAGGAAATAGTAATTACGAGTTTATTAAAGGAGATATTTGCGATACAACGCTTGTAAACGATCTTTTTATTAAACACCAATTTACTGATGTTATTCATTTTGCAGCAGAATCTCATGTAGATAATTCTATAAAACATCCAGATGCCTTTATTAATACTAATGTTTATGGCACGTTTAATTTATTAAATATAGCCAAAAACCATTGGATGGATGCTCCTTTTTCATTTAAAAAGGTATGCGAAACTAACAGATTTCATCATATTTCTACAGATGAGGTCTATGGTACTTTAGGTGAAACAGGTTTGTTTACAGAGGATACTCCTTATGCGCCTAATAGTCCGTATAGCGCTTCAAAAGCATCGTCTGATTTTATTGTAAGAAGCTATTTTCATACCTACGGAATGAATGTTGTAACCACCAACTGCAGTAATAATTATGGTCCTAAACAACACGATGAAAAGCTTATACCAACCATTATTAGAAAAGCCTTGAATAGCGAACCTATTCCAATCTATGGTGATGGAAAGAATATTAGAGATTGGTTGTATGTAGAAGATCATTGTAAAGGAATAGATATGGCGTTTCAGAATGGTAAAGCTGGAGAAACCTATAATATTGGTGGGAAAAATGAACGCGACAACTTATATATAGCACATAAAATTTGTGATATTTTAGACGATTTAAAACCCAAAAACAAAGCCTATTCGGAACAAATTACCTTTGTAAAAGACAGGCCAGGACATGATTTTAGGTATGCTATTGATGCCTCTAAAATTGAAACAGAATTAGGTTGGCAAGCTGATGAAAATTTTGAAACAGGAATCGTTAAAACCATTGAGTGGTACTTAAATAAATATAAAAACGAATAGAATTAGTACTCAGTTTTTTAAACTGAATGGTAATTTTTCAAAAATACACTGAGGATGAAAGGAATAATTTTAGCAGGAGGATCTGGTACAAGATTGCATCCATTAACTTTGGCGGTAAGTAAGCAGTTAATGCCTATTTATGATAAACCCATGATTTATTATCCTATTTCTACTTTGATGTGGTCTGGTATAAAGGATATTTTAATTATTTCTACACCTCAAGATTTACCTTTATTTAAAAAGCTGTTAGGAGATGGAAAGTCCTATGGTTGTAATTTTGAGTATGCCGTTCAAGAGTCACCAAACGGATTAGCAGAAGCCTTTATTATTGGAGAAGAATTTATTGGAGACGATAAGGTGGCGTTAATTCTTGGTGATAATATTTTTTATGGTACGGGTTTAGCAGATTTATTGCAACAAAATAATAATCCAGATGGAGGTATTATTTACGCTTATCATGTGCACGATCCCGAACGATACGGAGTTGTAGAGTTTGATGAAAATGACATAGCTGTTTCTATTGAAGAGAAGCCTAAAAAACCAAAATCAAATTATGCGGTTCCAGGTATTTATTTTTATGATAACTCAGTTGTAGACATCGCTAAAAATATAAAGCCTAGTAAACGTGGAGAATTAGAGATAACAGATGTTAATAAAACCTATTTAACCCAAGGAAAATTAAAAGTTAGTGTATTAGATAAAGGCACAGCGTGGCTAGATACAGGTACCTTTAAATCTTTAATGCAAGCATCTCAATTTGTACAAGTTATAGAAGAACGTCAAGGTTTAAAGATAGGGTCGATAGAAGAAGCCGCATATAGCATGGGTTATATTGATAAAAAACAATTTATAAAAGTGGTGAAACCATTAACAAAAAGTGGTTATGGAAAACACTTATTAAGTTTAGTCTCAGAATAAAATGATTGTAAAAGAAACCAAATTAAAAGGGTGTTTTATAATAGAACCTCAAGTATTTTCCGATAAACGTGGTTATTTTGTTGAAAATTACAACCAAAAAGCCTTTAATAAGGCGCTAGGTTTAGATATTAATTTTGTTCAAGATAATGAGTCAAAATCTTCAAAAGGAGTGCTTAGAGGCCTGCATTATCAATTAGGCGAGTATGCGCAAGCCAAGTTAGTAAGAGTTGTTAAAGGTGCTGTATTAGATATTGCGGTAGATCTCAGAGAAGGTTCTAAAACGTTTGGGGAACATATTTCTATAGAGCTTTCAGAAAACAATAAAACCCAATTATTTGTACCAAGAGGTTTTGGACATGGTTTTATTGTTTTAGAAGATGAAACCATTTTTAGCTACAAATGTGATAATTACTATCATAAAGCATCAGAAGCTGGCGTCATATATAATGATAAAGATTTAAATATCAATTGGCAACTGCCTAGTTCAGATTTTATACTTTCAGAAAAAGACCTCATATTACCGACTTTAAAAGACGCTAAATTATGATACATGTACTTGTGACTGCGAAAGACGGTCAATTAGGACAATGCTTTCAAAGTTTGGCTGTTAAACATCCCAATATTCAATTTGTTTTTAAATCGTCATCTGATTTAGATATTACAAACACAGCCAATATCGAAGATGCACTTAAAGACCATACGTTTGACTATTGTATTAATTGTGCCGCTTATACAGCTGTAGATAAGGCCGAAGAAGCAATAGAGTTAGCAGATAAGGTAAATCATATAGGAGCAAAGCTATTAGCAGAATCTTGTAAGAAATTTAATGTCACTTTAATTCATGTCTCTACAGATTTTGTGTTTGATGGTAAAGCAACAGTACCGTATTTAGAAGATGATATTACGAATCCCTTGGGTGTGTATGGTAAAACGAAATTAGCAGGAGAACAAGCCATTTCTAATGTATTGGAAAACTATTTTATAATTAGAACATCGTGGTTGTACTCAGAATATGGTAATAATTTTTTAAAAACCATGTTGAGGTTATCTAAAGAGCGCAATGAAATAGGTGTTGTAGGTGACCAAGTAGGAAGTCCTACTTACGCAAGAGATTTAGCAGATATGATTCTAAGACTTATTGAGTCTAAAAATACTAGCTATGGTGTCTATCATTACAGTAATAAAGGTGTGGTAAGTTGGTATGATTTTGCTAAAGAAATTTTTAAACTAAGTGATAGCTCTATTACACTCAATAAAATTGAAACGAAAGATTACCCAACTCCCGCTGTACGACCTAAGTATAGTGTATTACATACTGAAAGAATAAGTAAACTATTAGATCTTAAAATTCCGAATTGGAAGGAGAGTTTAAAAAAAGCAATTATATACCTAAAGGACAATAATTAATGTTTTTTTAAATCTAAAAACAAAATTTATAGGTTCTCAAAGTAATTCTAACCTTTAAAAAATCGTATAAATATTTTTTTGTTAATATGAATATTAGGTGTAAGTATGGGGTTAAATTTTAATTCTATATTAGAATTTAGGGTAAAATCAAATCATAAAATATTATAAGCTTACAAAAGCATTGAACAATTGAAAAACAATCTAATTATATGAGAAAGTTATTTATGAAAATAACTAATAAAATTGATAATTTACTTGATGCGAATTTAAAAGATGTAATTAAGAAGTCGGGAATATCTCTTATTCTTAAAATTTTTGGTGTTGGTTTTTTATTTTTTAATAGTGCTTTTTTAGGGAGATTTCTTGGTCCTGAGGGATTGGGTATAATTAATATTTCTCTTAAGATTATAGCTGTTTTATTAATGCTTTCTTTATTAGGTATTCCACACTTATTAATTAAAGAGATATCGATAGCTAATTATAATAAAAATTGGAATAGAATTAGTGAGTTATCATATACTTCATTTTTACTGAACTTCATAAGTTCTACTGTCATTGCTTTGATAATAATATATTATGCAGCTGATATATCACGTGTTGTATTTAATGAATCAGAGCTTAGTGAGCCTTTACAAATAATGCTTGTAGGAATGGTGCCTCAGTCGTTTACAAGGCTTATTTCTTCATTAATTTTAGGTTTTAATAAGGTATGGCAAAGTAATTTGTTAAATGAAACGTTAAGTGCTTTTTTAGTCAGTTTACTATTGATTTTTTCTTATTTGTTAAATATTGAAATTACTTTAATTAAAGTGACTTATATGTATGCAGGATCTTATTTTTTTGTAAGTATTTGCTCTTTTGTGTATTGGAAAAGTATTTTTAAATTCAAAGGGGATAAAGGAAATAAAATTTTAAAACTAATTATTGCAGCTGTACCATTTTTATTAGTGAATGGCTCTGGGATTATTGCTTCTAATACAGATATCTTAATGGTTGGTTGGTTAACGGATTCTTATCAAGCAGGTTTGTATTCGGTAGCTACACAGATTGCTTTAGTTACAAGTTTTTTTTTATTGGTTACTAATTCTGCATTATCACCAAAATTAGCTTCAATGTTTGCTAATGGTGAGATTTCAGAAATGAACAAAATGGTTCAAAAAATTACATTAGGACTTTTAGTTATTGGTACTGTATTCTTTCTCTTTTTTGTTATTTTTGGCAAGAGTATATTGTCGATATGGGGAGAGCCTTTTGTAGAAGCTTATCCTCTTCTTGTAGTTTTAAGTATTGGTCAATTTTTTAATATAGGCACAGGTTGTGCTGGGTTTATATTAATTATGTGTGGATATGAAAAAATACATGCTAAATTATCACTGTCATTTGTTTTTATAAATATAATCTTAAACTATGTGTTAATAATTAATTACGGAATTATTGGCGCAGCAGTTGCCACTGCAATAACGGTTGGATCTGAAAATATTATTAAGGTTGTGTTAGCTTACAAAACCACAGGAATTTCTACAATAAAAATTTTAGGAAGAAAAAATGAAAAATAACATATTACCAGAATTTTTAATTGTGGGTGCGGCAAAGTCTGGTACAACAGCCATCGCTAAATACTTGTCAGAACATGAACAAATATTTATTCCAGAACGGAAAGAATGTCGTTTTTTTTCTGAGATGAACGCTGATTTCAAAGGCCCTAAGGATAATCATGTTAATAAGACAATAGTTAAAGACGTAAATCAATATATATCATTATTTAATAAAGCAAAAAATAATCAGATTAAGGGAGACGCTTCACCTGATTATTTATTTCACTATGACAAAACAATAGCAAACATTAAGAAATATTATGGTGAAGCAGGGCAGAATTATCCAAGGATAATAATAATTCTTAGAAACCCTATTTTGAGAGCTTTTTCAAACTATATGCATTTGTTGAGGGACGATAGAGAAAAAGAAACTTTTCTAAAAGGAATAGCCTTAGAGAAAGAGAGAACCAATGAAAATTGGGAATGGTTTTGGCGTTACAAAGAACAAGGGTTCTATACCAAACAAATAAAACCGTTTATTGATGCTTTTCCAGATACAAAGGTTATTATATACGATGATTTTAGAAAGGATAATCAGAAAGTTTTAAATGAGTTAACAGATTATTTAGAGGTTGATAGAAAACAATTTGACTTAGCTAAAAAACACAATGAATCAGGTAAACCAAAAAATAGAGTTTTCCATAAAGTTTCTTCAAAATTAGTTATACCACCTTCTGTTAGAAATATTATTCCAGAGAAAAAATTAAATCAACTAAAAGAATTAAAACAGGTCGTTGTTAAAAGAAATTTAGAAAAGATTAATATTTCTGAGGATGAAAAAAAATATTTAAAAGAGGTGTACAAGGAAGAGATAATACAGCTGGGAGAATTATTAAATAAAGATCTTTCTCACTGGTTAAAATAAGAAATTGAATACATGAAAAAATATGATTATTTGATTGTAGGATCTGGGCTTTTCGGTTCAGTATTCGCTCATGAAGCAACAAAAAGAGGCAAGACGTGCTTTATTATTGAAAAAAGAGATCACCTTGGTGGTAACTTATACTGTGAAAATATTGATGGTATTAACGTCCATAAATACGGAGCTCATATTTTTCATACTAATGATAAGAAAATATGGGACTATGTCAATTCTTTTGTAGAATTTAATCGTTATACTAATTCTCCAATTGCCAATTATAAAGGAGAACTCTATAATCTTCCATTCAATATGAATACTTTTTATCAATTATGGAAGGTAAAAACACCAGAAGAAGCAAAAGAGAAGATTAAAAGTCAAATAGAAGCTTTAGGCATAAAAAAACCTAAAAACTTAGAAGAGCAAGCCTTATCTCTTGTTGGAACAGATATTTATGAGAAGTTAATAAAGGGCTATACAGAGAAGCAATGGGGACGAAAAGCAACAGAACTTCCTGCGTTTATTATAAAAAGATTGCCCGTAAGATTTACATATGATAATAATTACTTTAACGACAAATATCAAGGTATACCTAACGGAGGTTATAATGTATTAATAAATAAAATGCTTGCAGGTGTCGGTACTGAAGTAAATGTAGATTTCTTCTCTGAAAAAGAAAAATGGATGCAGTTAGCAGATAAAGTTGTTTTTACTGGCAAAATAGATGAGTTCTATGATTATCAATATGGAAAACTAAATTATAGAAGTTTATATTTTGAAAATACGAGATTAGAAAAGGAAAATTATCAAGGAAATGCAGTAATCAATTATACAGAAAAAGATATCCCTTATACAAGAATAATAGAACATAAACATTTTGAGTTTGGAAAACAAGCTCATACAGTGATAACAAAAGAGTATCCTAAAGAGTGGGAAGAAGGCATGGAGCCTTATTATCCTGTAAATGACGATAAAAACGTATCTGTTTACGAGAAATATAAAAAAATGTCAAAAAATGAGAGTAACATTATATTTGGAGGAAGGCTCGCTGAATATAAATATTATGACATGCACCAGGTCATTGGTAGTGCTTTAACATCTATAAAAAAAGAATTTAATGAGTAAAACTTGTGCCGTTGTTGTAACATACAATAGATTACCGCTTTTAAAAGAAACTATAGAAGCATTAATAAATGTAGGTGAGGGATTAGATAAGGTATTTGTTATTAATAATGCAAGTACAGATAATACTCATGAATTTCTATCGAAGCTAACAAAAGATAATGCTTTAATAGAAGAATACTTAATGGAAGAAAATCTAGGAGGTTCTGGAGGCTTTTATATGGGTATAAAACATGCGTATGATAAAGGATACGATTATATATGGATAATGGATGATGATTCTATTGTTACACCAGATAGTCTTCTTCCATTGAAAACAGCATTTAAAGAGGTCGAAAACGTAGGTTTTTGTTGTAGTAAAGTGGTTTGGACTGATGGTGATGCTCATAAAATGAATATACCAGAAGTGTCTAGAATGAATGACAATAAGATCTCATTTTTTGCAGATCCAGGTTATGTAAATGTAAATTCTTGTTCATTCGTATCTGTGCTAATTCATCGTGATATTGTTAAAGAAGTAGGGTATCCATACAAAGACTTTTTTATATGGTTTGATGATGTAGAGTATACTAAACGTATTATTAAAAAAGGGTATAAAGGGTTATTTTCAGAAAAAAGTATCGTAATACATAAAACCTTAACAAATTATGCTGTGGATTTGTATAATTGCGAAAAAAAGGATTTTTGGAAAATGAAATACGGTATTAGAAATAGAACCTTTATGCTAAAAAAACATAAAGATTATGCTATGCTATTGTTATACACTCTAAGAAGTTTTTATAGAGCTTTAACGAGAAAAAACAATAAATTAGAAGCATTTAGTATTGCTGTTGTTCAGGTCATCAAAGGCTTAAGGTTTAACCCGAAAAACGAGAGTTAAATACAATCTTTTAATTTAAGGTGACAATTAAAAAGTATGAAAGTTAGTTTAACCAAAATAGTATCCTTTCTCTTCCTAATCACACTATTTTTTATACCATTTGATGGTGTAGGGATGATTTCTTTTGGTGAATTTTCGAAAGAAGCTTATATCGTTTTTTTATTGCTTTTTATCTTGATATATGGTCTTACTAGGTATGTCAAACCAATAAGTATTCCAAAGTTTACTGTAGAGTTGCAGTTGTTCCTTTTATTTTTTATACTCGTAATATTTAGCTCTGTTATAAATTTACCTGAGATATTTTCTAATGAGCATTTTTCACGCACTGGACCTGAAAAACTAATAAGTCAACTTTTTGTTTTATTCTTTTTTTTTCCAATTGTTTTATTTCTCTTTTATGATTTATTAAAGAATAATAGCACAATAATCGTTAAGATAAGAAGGGTGTTTGTGGTAGCTCTTTATATTGTTTTTGTAGTTGGGCTTTTAGAAACAATTTACATCTATTATAGAATACCCATTGTAGAAGAGTTTTTAGATCTTATAGATGAAATACCGCAAGTTAGTATCTTTAAAAATCACTGGGATAAAAGGTTATCTTCTATAACAAAAGAACCACCTTCTTTAGGTATGTTTTTAATCATGGTATTGCCTTGGATAATTGCTTTAAAACCAATTAAAAAGTCTTTTTGGAATTATAGATTTCCTCTAATAATGATTTTATTTTTAGCAATATTCTCAAATTCTCGTTCTGGGTTAGTTATTATATTGCTTCAATTTATTGCTTACGGATTTCTGAAATATACCCATAGTCTTAGCTATAGAAAGCTCATGAATATTTTTAAATTATTTATTGGTTTATTTATTTCATTTATAATAGTTTTTATTGCTGTTAAGGACACAGAATTTGTTCAAAAGAAAATAGAAACGTATGATTTTATTGGTAAATACAATAAGAGTCAATCTAATAAAACACGTTTAGGGACTTACTTAGCTTCTTTTGAGCAAATTAAAAATCACCCAATTTTTGGAAGTGGGTATGGCCAAGGAGGATTTCATGTATTAGATAAATACCCTGATTGGGCCGTAAAAGATAATGTGGAAATACATAGATATAGAACCGGAGAACGGTTTCCACCATTATTTAATATTTATATAAGAATTTTATTAGAAGTAGGTATCGCAGGACTTATAGTTTTTCTAATTTTCTTATTTATGCTTTTTATGAAAAGTGTAAAACTCTACTACCGAAATAAAAACTATTTTAAAAATTATGCTATAATAATGATCTTATCACTAATTGGATACGCATTAACATGGATACAGTTTGATACATTTAGAGTTTTAGGGTTTTGGCTGTTTTTTAGTTTTTATTTATATACTATAAATACCGAAAGAAAATATGAAATTAAATAAACAAAGCTTATTTAGTATAGCTAACCTAAGAGGATTATTTTCTTTTGTGTTTTTAATTAGCTTTCCTTTTTCTACGGCCATAAATAATATTGCTTTTGGATTATTAATGGCAATATCAACGTATTTATTAATCAAGAGGAAAAGTAAACTTCAATTTACAAGGTTGGGCTACATTTGTATAGGTGTAGTAATTTTTTTGATTTCAGATATTGTATTTTTTGGAAATATCTCAGAGGATATAGATAGTATTTTGAGATATCTTGTTTTATTGATTTCTCCAATGCTTTTTATGGGAGATAAAGAATTTGCGGTACAGTTTAAAAAGATTTATCTAATTGTTTACGGCATTTTTTTTGGTATAATCCTATACAATTTATTTCAGCATTATTTAGAGTTTAATCAATTTGTCTTGCATAAAAGTTCTGTAAACGTTGGTAAATCTTTATTTTTTGAGAGGCTTTATTTTGGGCTATTTGGTACTATTGCAGCAATTATTACTTGTAGTCTCTTTAAGAAATCGTACATAATCAAGTTTATCATTCTTATATCAATTTTATTGATAGATTTTATGATCGCAACTAGATTGGCTTTTTTTATGTTGATCTTAATTATTGTATCTCAAATTATTATTGATAGTAAATTTATTTTTTCAAAAAAAATATTATTGCCAGCAGTTTTACTGATTATAGTATTCATTAGTTTAGCATCGGTTAATAATGGTTTCAAAAAACGTTTTTTCTTTCAGTCAGCATCGTTTGATGACTTTGTAGAGAATTTTAAAATTAACGAACCTCGATATGCGATATGGAAATGTGCAAGACTGATTAGTCTTGAAAATTCCGATTTTGATAAAACTTTGGGATTTTCTGGTAATCCTGAGCTGTTTAGTCATCTATTTCAATGTTATGAAGAGCACGTTTACATAAAAGAAAAAAGAGCATGGTTTCTTAGGGATAAGTTAAATACTCACAACCAATTTATCCATATATTCCTATTGCATGGACTGATAGGTCTAACTTTAATTATTTTCATGTTTACTATGTTTTTTGTGTATAAAAAGGATTTAATTAGTATTTATTTATTATTAACAATTATCATGTTTGGTATGATTGAGATTTTTATTTTTAGACAGATAGGGATGTATCTAATATTTATTTGCTTTTCTCTTTTATCAAATAATGGAACAAGTATTTTACATCAATCAAATAATAACTTAAAAGAGATTTAAAAGAATGATTAAAATTATTCATATACTACATTCAATAGGTGGAGTAGATACCTCCTTGAGAGTGCTAATAAAATCTATTGACTCATCAAAATTCGAGAATATTGTAATTCATGGTACAAAAGATAATTCTAACTTTTTAGATGATTCTAATAATTATGTAAAGGAATATAAAATACCTATAGAGCGAGATATAAACGTATTAAAAGATTTTAAGTCAATTATTAAGGCTTACAAAATAATTAGAAAAGAAAAACCAGATTTAATTCACGCTCATAGTGCCAAAGGCGGACTCGTAGGAAACACAATAGGCTTTTTATTAAACACTATTAATGTTTTGCACACTCCACAGGCTTATTCTTTTTTAAGTGCCAGTAATAGTCTTAAACGCCGTTTTCTAGTGTTAATAGAAAGGATTCTTAAAAACAAAAAGTCAATTTTGTTGGCTTCATCTAATTCTGAACTAGAAAGAGGTATTAAGGAAATAAAATATAAGAAATCTGAAACGGCACTTTTTAATAATTGTATTTCTCCAATCACGCTAGATCCTGAGTTTAGTGATATATCAAGTTATAATCTTCCTGATGAATATATCTGTACTGTTGGAAGACCATCATATCAAAAAAACATTGAGTTGATGATTGAGGTATTAAAGGAGGTTAAAAAAGAAATTCCTAAAATCCATTTGGTAATTATGGGAATAGGTGTTGTAAGTCCCAATACAGAAAATGTAAAACGTTTAATAAAAGCATACGATTTAGAAGCCAATACTACGTTGATTGAGTGGACAGAACGCGAGAGAATTTTTCATATCGTTTCCAAATCTAAATTATATATTACCACGGCCAGATACGAAGGCTTGCCATATGCGGTTATTGAGAGTCTAGCCTTATCTAAATCAATTATCGCAACAGATTGTGACGGCAATAGAGATTTGGTTTTTGATGGTGAAAATGGATTTTTAGTTGATGCAGATGATATTAGTTTAATGAGCAAGAGAACGATAGAATTATTTCAAAATGAGTCTAAAAGATTAGAATTTCAAAAGAAGTCGCTAGAGATTTTTAATCAAAACTTTAATTTAGAAACTAATATTAAAAATTTAGAAGCACTGTATTCTAAATATTGTATTAAATAACTAAGCGTTTTTATTAATGGTAATAACGTAAACGGACGATTTAAAGAATCGGGTTTTTTTATAAGGAAGTTTTGTTAAGTTATTGATTTATACATTTTTTTTAGCATTTGAAATATATACTCAAATTTATTTATATTACGTAGATTCAATTATATTTGCCGCATAAATATCAGTTGCTACACAGATTAGAGGATTATTATGAATGATAGATTTTATACACAATTATTAAGACCTGTCCTGTATATTATCGATTTGCTATTTGTATGTTTTTTGTTAGTTACGTTTTTAACGTCAGACATCAACATTATAATTATACCAATTCTTTTTTGGATTATACTTTCTTTGTTTTCACCTTTTAAAAATGGAAACAAAATCTTAAGAATTATCAGAATTATATCTGTAACTCTAATTGTTAGGATTTCTTTGTTTATATTGTTAATTCTATCTTATTTCTATATAATTGATTATAAGGTAGATATTGTAAAAATAATTAAGTTTTACTTTTTATTATTTTTTGTTCTCTGTTTTTGGCGAATACTCACCTTTGTTTTAATCAAGCGATATTTACACTATAAAGGCATTTACTATAATAATGTTGTTATTATTGGTTACAACGATTCAACTAAAAAGTTAGAAGATTTTTTTGAGAATAATAAAGATCATAATTATAAATACAAAGGGTTCTTTACAAATAAAGAGACAAACAAAAAATTAGGAGATATAGCAAAATCGTTTAATTATATAATTGAGAATAATATAGACGAAATATACTGTTCTGTAAAAGAATTGTCTGATGAGCAAATGAGTGAATTGGTTTATTTTGCCGACAATAACTTAAAAACATTAAAGCTTATTCCTAACAATAAATACGTTTTTTCAAAAAAATTAAAGTTCGAAAATCACGACCTTATTCCAATATTCTCATTAAGCAATATACCTCTTAAGGATAACTTAAATATAGTTATTAAAAGGACTTTTGATATTGTATTTTCACTCATAGTTATAGTCGGTTTTCTATCATGGTTTACTCCTCTTATTGCATTAATGATCTTATTAGAATCAAGAGGAGATGTTTTCTTTAGGCAATTGAGATACGGAGCCGATTTTAAACTTTTTGCTTGTTATAAATTTCGCTCAATGAGTGCCAATAGAGAATCTGACAGTCTTCAGGCATCAAAAAATGACATGAGAATAACAAGAGTTGGAAAATTTATAAGAAAAACAAGTATTGATGAGTTGCCTCAATTTTATAATGTATTGTTTGGAAGCATGTCTGTTGTTGGGCCAAGACCACTCTTATTAAGTCATACAAACGATTATAAAAATAAAATAAATAAATTCATGGTTAGGCATACTGTTAAACCAGGTATAACAGGCTTAGCTCAAGTTAGTGGCTATAGAGGAAATATTGAAAAGGATTCTGATATGCAAAATAGAGTGAAATACGATATTTTTTATATAGAAAACTGGTCCATGTTTTTAGATATTAAAATTATTATTAAAACGGTTATAAATGTAATTAAAGGTGAAGAAAAAGCCTATTAAATAAGGCACATCATTAACATTGTAGATATACTACCAAGATTAACTTCAATAACAAATCCTAAGAGACTTATTAATACAATGAAAAAATATGGAGTTTAAACGCGGAAGATATTCATGGGTATTGAGGCCAATATTAATAGTATACGACCTTATAATTATAAATACATTTGCTTTTATCTTTTTAGATTTTAATAGTGAAAAATTATACTTTTTCTCTTATGAATTGCTCAATGATAAGAACATACTCTATCTTTTATACTCTGTAGTATTTTGGCTTTTATCTACCTATTTACTTAAATTTTATAAAGTGTATAGGTACACTTCTGTAATAAATATTCTGTCGCTTATTATAAAGCAATTCTTTGCTTATACGCTTCTTGTTTATGCCTTTGAAGGTTTTTTTAGAAGTATTAATATTGAGATAACCTTAACGTTAAAATATTTAGCCTATGCCTTTATTGCAATAAGTTTTGTTAAGCTGTTAAGCTATTATATTTTAAAGTCATTTAGGATATATTTAAAAGGTAATTTAAGAAATATTATCCTAATAGGTAGTGGTGATAATGTACACGAGTTAAAGAAAATATTTAAAGAAAAGAAAGAGTTAGGCTATAACATAAATGCAATTTTTAGCGATTCTGAAGATGATGATACGTCTGGCTCTATTGCAGATAGTTTTGACTATTTAGAAAACAATAACGATCATATAGATGAGATTTATTGCTCAATTTATGATTTATCAGAAAAAGAGATAAACGAATACGTTAGGTATGCAAATTTGAATCATTGTAATATTAAGTTCATACCTAATACCAAAAAATTATTCACCAAACGATTTAAAACAGACTATTATAACTACATACCAGTTTTATCTATTCAAGAAGTAGCACTTAACAATGAAATAAATAAATTTTTAAAACGAACGTTTGATGTTGTGTTTTCGTTGTTAATCATAGTTTTTATACTGTCTTGGCTTTCTGTTATTTTATTTATTTTAATTAAGTTAGAGTCTAAAGGGCCGTTATTTTATAAACATAAAAGAACGGGAATAAACTATAAAGCCTTCTATTGTTACAAGTATAGGTCGCTTACCGTAACAAAGGAGTCTAGAGGAACTTATGTAAGTCCAGACGATAAGCGCCTAACAGTTATAGGAAAGTTTATTAGGAGAACAAGTATAGACGAATTACCTCAGTTTATAAATGTTTTAAAGGGAGACATGTCTGTTGTAGGACCAAGACCACATATGCTATCATATACCGATGATTATTCAAAGAAGATTAATAAATATAATTTTATTTATAGACACAATGTGAAACCAGGTGTAACCGGTTTAGCACAAATTAAAGGGTATAGAGGCGAAATTAAACACGATAAGGATATCATAAACAGAGTGAAATACGATATTTTTTATATAGAGAACTGGTCACTTTTACTAGATTTAAAAATCATTGCCCAAACGATTATTAACGTTATTAAAGGCGATGAAAAAGCGTATTAAATGACATTTTTAAGTGCCATAAGCTGTTTTTTGAAATCAAATTGAAGTCGAGCTGTTTCTTGAATAGATACGCTTAGCGCATAGTTGAGCTCTTCAGAGGTGATAGAGGCCAATATTTTATTTAAATGACTGTAATCGCCTTCATTTGCAATCCAGCCAAGCTTATGTTTTGTAATCACATCCTCGCCTTCACCACCTCCAAAATATAACATTGGCAAGCCTAATTTAGCGTATTCAAAAATCTTAGACGGTACAGATCCGTAAATTCTATTTAACAACGGAATAATGGTAATATCATATTTTAAAAGGACTTGGTGTAACTCCGCTCGGTTTACTCTACCATGAAAATAAAGAGGTAAGTCTTTATTAGAGTCAATTAAGTTTTTAATAGCTTCCTCTTCTGCACCAGACCCGTAAATATGAAATTCAATAGTCTCATAATTAATTTCTTTACAGAGCTTATGGATACCTTGAGCCACACCTAAAAGGCCTGCATAAACCATTTTTATTTTACCCTTAGAAGAGGTGTTTTCTATAAGTTTAGGGTATTTAATTTCTGGGAAATTTCGGTATAGAAATAGCTCTGGCTTTGTGGTTATAGTTTTAATATGGGTTAGTATTTCATTACTTTGTCCTAAGATGAGGTCTGCTTTTTTGTAGTTAAAGGCTTCAAGTTTTTTTAGAAGCCTATATGCAAAACCTTCTTTTAAAGCTCCTAATTCTAATCCTGCGCTTGGCCATAAATCACTTACATTTAAAATTAGTTTTCTTTTCTTAGATCTTAAAAAGAACATACAAGTAAAGGACACTAAAAGCGGTGGAGACTGTACTATAACTTTATTCGGAATCTTATGCCACATAAAAAACCAAATCAAACTAAAGCTGTAAGATAACATGGCTATTAAACGCAGAAATTTATTTTTAGAAACTGAAGCATAAATCCATAAACGATTAATTGTAATGCCATTTTCTTCAGTTTTTAAACTGAATTTTCCCTTGTAAGCTGCAAAAATTTTTCCGGTTGGGTAATTAGGTAACGGAGTAACAATATTGACATCATAATCATTTTTTAAGCCTTCTGCCAAATGATAAATACGATTAGAAGCTGCACCAATCTCTGGCGGAAAGTAACTCGTTATAATCATTAATTTTTTCACTAATACTCTATTTTAAATGTGATGTGAACTGTTTTAACTTACCAGACTTTGAGCGCTTTAGTTTTTTAACACGTTCAAAATTAATAGTTATATTAGGCTCTAAATAACGAATCACTTCATTCTTAATCGTTGTTTTTTCAGCTTCAGAAAGTTCAATTTTACTAACGTAACTAATTTTAAAGCTATCTAAAAGCGCCTGCTCTACAACAAATTCTGAAACATTGCCATCGTTTTCAATGACGCTTTTGGTAATGTAATAAAACGTGAGACCTGCTGCTTTTTTGCCACTAGGCAAAACAATAATGTCATTGGTTCTTCCAATAAGCTTCTTTAAAATGGGTTTCTTAATGGTACTCTTTTCAGATAACATACCTATATCACCAATATCGTAGCGTATAAAGGGATGTGCTTTGTTGTAAAGCGATGTAATTACAATTCTCCCTTCTTCTCCGTACGGTAAAACAACATCATTCTCATCTAAAATTTCTACATAAAGCGTTTCGCTATTAAGTTGCCATTCATCAGTCGTATTCTGAAATGCAATAAGGTCTAATTCAGAAGCTCCATATTCATTTATAACTGGCAGTCCAAATTGTGTTTCAAGTAGCAATTTATCATCATCAAATAACATTTCGGAAGTTACAATACAAGCTCGTAAAGTCGGGCATACAGATTTTAACAGAATGTTTTTACGCTTTAAATACTTTGCAAATTGTACAATTGAGCTCGTATAACCATTAATATAATCGAATTGGGTAGTTTTAAATTTTGCTAAAGTGTTTTCAAATGCAGTATCACTTAAATCAAATACCGAAAACCGAAAACGATTACTAAAATAATCTTTCAAACGTTCCTTGTAATACCCCTTTTTATCTAAAGGAATACCATAAAAACGGGCTTGCATAGATCTGTTAAAATCAATATTGTACCAACCAAACCGATTTATTATTTCAGCCCAAGTTAGTGCATGGCACCATTTATCTTTCGCAAAAATAAAAGGGTCACCAGAGCTACCAGACGTTTTATTTACATAGACGTTTTTAGTCGTATACCCATCACTTAAACGCTGCTCTAAAGGCTGTTGCAAATGCTTCTTTGTAATAATTGGTACAGAATTCCAAACGTTAAGATCAATTGTTTTTCCAAGCGTTTTATAAAAAGAGTTATGTTTTAAATGGTAAGAAATAATGGCTTTTTTCTGTTCTTCAACATAAGTTTCAAATTCAGAATTAGTTTTAGCCTGAATTTCAGACAAAGTCAATTTTGCCTTGTCAATTTTAAAGCCATTTATTTTTAAAGAAAAATCAAATAATCGCAAGATGTTTTTTTGCATTTAAGGTTTTGAATTCATCAAAGTGAGTTCTTTGGTAAAATAATTGTTTTTTAAACTTAAAACCAATTATTTTTGTCTAAACAATTTTAAGCATGAATATTTTAGTACTTGGCTCTGGAGGAAGAGAACACGCATTTGCATGGAAATTAGCAAAAAGTAATCGTTGTAAGGCGCTTTTTGTAGCACCAGGAAACTCAGGAACCAACGCCATTGCAACAAATTTAAATATTGGTGTTACTGATTTTGAGGCCATTAAAGCAGCCGTTTTAGAACATCAAGTTGATTTAGTTGTAGTTGGACCAGAAGACCCATTAGTACAAGGTATTCATGATTTCTTTTTAGAAGATGAGGCCTTAAAAAATGTAGCAGTTATTGGGCCCCAACAGGCAGCCGCTGAACTAGAAGGAAGTAAAGAGTTTGCTAAAGAATTTATGGTACGTCATAATATTCCAACGGCAGCATATGAAAGTTTTACTAAGGATAATGTTGACGATGGTTACAAATTTTTAGAAACTTTAAAACCTCCTTATGTTTTAAAAGCAGATGGTTTAGCAGCAGGAAAAGGTGTTTTAATCTTAAATGATTTACAGGAGGCTAAAGACGAACTAAAAAGTATGCTTGTTGATGCTAAATTTGGAGAGGCTAGTACTAAAGTGGTTATCGAAGAATTTTTAGATGGTATTGAGTTGAGTTGTTTTGTCTTAACAGACGGAAAAGATTATAAAATTCTACCAACAGCAAAAGATTACAAACGTATTGGAGAAGGTGATACCGGTTTAAATACAGGAGGTATGGGAGCCGTTTCTCCTGTGCCGTTTGCAACGCAAGAATTTTTAGATAAAATAGAAAATCAAGTTGTAAAACCTACGGTTGAAGGGTTAAAGAAAGATAAATTACCTTATGTTGGCTTTATTTTTATTGGTTTAATTAAAGTTGGAGATAATCCTAAAGTAATAGAGTATAACGTTAGAATGGGAGATCCTGAAACTGAAGTAGTCTTACCAAGATTAAAAACAGATTTAGTTGATATTTTTGAAGCTATGGCTAATCAAACCTTATCTAAAGTGAATATTGAAATTGATGAGCGTGCAGCAACAACTGTAATGTTGGTTTCTGGTGGCTATCCTGAAGCTTATGAGAAAGGTAAAGAAATTTCAGGATTAGAAAATGTTACAGATTCTATAGCATTTCATGCAGGAGCTATAGAAAAAGACGGTAAAGTGGTGACCTCAGGAGGTCGTGTTATGGCAATTACATCGTACGGAAACACGTACAATGAAGCCATAAAAAAATCTTATCAAAGTATAGATAAACTACATTTTGATAAGATGAATTATCGTAAAGATATTGGTTTCGATTTATAGATAAGAGTGAGAAGAAATACTTTTATCTTCTTCGTTGTTATCATTGTACTTTTTGAGTTCTAGCATCCAATAAACAAATGCAACAAAGCCAATAGCTATAAAAATCCATGAGAATATATTAGCAGAAAACCAGCTTTCTAACTCTAATGCTCTTAAGGCATCAAAAGGTGCAAATAACACATTAACAAATAAATCAGCTATTCCGTTAAAGAAATCATTCATAACTTTATAAATTTACACCAATTCTAATTTTGAATTGGTTTCTAAATAACAAAAATACAAAAAGAGTTAATGATTACAAGCATTTTTAGTAAATCTAAGCCGATAAATTTCGTAATAATTGCGCTTTATATCATTTTGCTTTTTGTAATTACAAATTATACCTTTCTGTTTTCAGACTTAAATAGTTCTCTTACAGCATTTTTTAAATTAGGAATTACTCTGTTTTTAGTCTTTTTACTCGATTTTATTGTAGCAAAAAACAACCTAACTCAGGGTAATAGCTATGCCATAATGACTTTTGGTTTGCTTTTTGGAATGTTACCACAAACGATGACAAATTTAGATTTACTATTGTCTAATTTGTTTGTGCTTTTGGCTTTAAGGCGCTTAATAAGTTTGCATTCTAAATTAAGTGTTAAAAAGAAATTGTTTGATGCCGCGTTTTGGATTGCTGTTGCTGCTTTGTTTTACTTTTGGGCAATACTCTTTTTTGCGCTAGTGATTGTCGCTCTGATTTACCATTCTCAAAATGACTTTAAAAATGTAATCATTCCATTTGTTGGTATTGCAACTGTTTTTGTTTTACTCTTGGTGTATAATATTGTAATCTATGATGAATTTATAAGGTCTTCAGACTTTATAAGATATGCAAGTTTAGATTTTACAGCTTATAACAGTAAGGAAAGTATACTTAAATTTACGGTGTTATTTTCCTCTTTTATTTGGACGCTTATTTATTATTTTAGAACCTTACCAGACAAAAATAAAAAGTTAAAACCGTCTTATTTTATCATAGCTTATGCTTCAATAATAGCTGTTTTAGTGGCTATTATTGCGCCATTAAAAGACGGAAGTGAATATCTGTTTTTGTTTATGCCATTTTCTATCATCATGGCAAAATACATTGAAATTATTACAGAGCGTTGGTTTAAGGAGGTATTTGTGGCGCTTTTAATACTAACTCCAATTATCAGTCTATTGCTGTAGTTTATTGCCAAAAGCTAAATCACCGGCATCACCCAATCCCGGAATAATATATCCTTTATCATTAAGCTTCTCATCAATAGTTGCAATCCAAAGGTTCACGTTATCATCAAAAGCTTCATTAACAAAATCAATACCTGGTTGTGCACCAATAACACTTACCAAATGAATTTCCTTTGGAGTGCCAAATGGCTTTAAGGCTTCAAAAGTAGCTACCATAGATTGTCCCGTGGCTAGCATAGGATCTGCTAAAATTAAAGTTTTACCTTCCAAACTTGGGCAAGCTAAATACTCAACAACGATCTCAAAACTTTCAGGATGGTGTTTGTGTTGTCTATAAGCCGAAATAAAAGCATTCTCAGCAGCATCAAAATAATTGAGTAAGCCATTATGAAGCGGTACACCTGCTCTTAAAATAGAACATAATACAATATCATTGTGATGTAAAACTGTTTCAGAAGTGCCAAGAGGAGTTTCTATAGTGCACGTCTCAAATTGAAGAGATTTGCTTAATTCATAGCCAATAATCTCACCAATACGTTCAATATTTCTTCGGAAACGCATACTGTCTTTCTGGATAGTTTTATCTCTTAATTCAGACATAAACGTGTTTAAAATTGAAGGCGTATCAGAAAGGTTGTGAATTTGCATATTATGAGAATTAGTTCAGTCGTTAAAGTTAATAATTCCTACTATATTTGTAAACATTAAATCAATTTCATTATGTTTTCACAAAAAGCAAACGCTATATTTCAAGAGGTTATTAAAACGTATAAAGTTTTAAATACAGTAGATCAACCTTTTACAAATAAGTACGATAAAAATGACGATCTCATAGCGCATTTATTATATAGAAAATCTTGGATAGATACTGTTCAATGGGCATACGAGGATATTATTAGAGACCCAAATATAGATCCAGTGGCAGCTTTAAAGTTGAAACGAATGATTGATGCTTCTAACCAAGATAGAACAGATACGGTTGAATATATCGATAGTTATTTTCTAGATAAATATAAAGATGTAACTGTAAAACCAAATGCCAAAATCAACTCTGAAAGTCCAGCTTGGGCCATAGATCGTTTGTCTATTTTAGCATTAAAAATTTACCATATGCACCTTGAAACGGTTAGAGATGATGCCAGTGATGCGCATAAAGCAGCCTGCCAAAAGAAACTAGACGTGTTACTAGACCAACGTGTAGATTTAAGCACAGCAATTGATGATTTGCTTAATGATATTTCAAATGGAGACAAATACATGAAAGTGTACAAGCAAATGAAAATGTACAATGACGATGAACTAAACCCTGTTTTGCGAGGACAGAAATAAATCGTACCTAAGACCTTGCAGATTTCTGTGTCTAAAATCTTATAGGTCTATTAACAATGCCAAAACCAAAACACATACTCGTCCTTAGGTTTTCTGCCATGGGAGACGTAGCCATGACAGTACCTGTGTTGCGAGCTTTGACGGCACAACATCCCGAATTAAAGATAACAGTAGTTACCAGAGCCTTTTTTAAACCTTTTTTTCAAGATTTAGAAAATGTAAGGTTCTATGAAGCGGATTTAAAAGGTAAACACAAAGGGGTTTTAGGACTTTATAAACTATCTAAAGCATTAAGAAAACTTCATTTTGATGCGGTTGCCGATCTGCACAACGTTTTACGAAGTAAAATTTTAAAATTCTTTTTCTCAGGAAAAAAAGTGGTGCAATTAGATAAAGGTAGAGCCGAAAAGAAAGCTCTGACTTCAGGTGTGTCTTTTAAGCAATTAAAAACCACACATCAACGTTATGCTGATGTTTTTGAAGACCTAGGTTTCACAGTAGATTTATCTAATCCAGTATTCCCAAAACCAAAAGTCTTAACGGAACAACTAAGTGCTTTTATTTCAAACAAAAGTTTCAAAACTATTGGTATTGCTCCTTTTGCGGCATACCGCAGTAAAATGTATCCTTTAGAACAAATGGAAAGCACCATTGAGACGCTTTCTAAAGACTATAATATAGTTTTATTTGGAGGTGGTGCTAAAGAAATAGCGCTTTTAAATCAGCTTGAAGCTAAATACTCTAACGTAAAATCTGTTGCAGGACAATTGAATTTAGAGGAAGAATTAATGCTTATTTCAAATTTAGACCTCATGCTAGCTATGGATTCTGGTAATGCACATTTGGCGGCAATGTTGGGTAAAAAAGTGATTACAATCTGGGGAGTAACACATCCTTTTGCTGGATTTGCACCATTTAATCAACCTGTAGATTTTGCACTTACTGCAGACAGAACACAGTTTCCATTACTACCAACGTCTATTTACGGTAATAAATTTCCAGAAGGTTATGAAAAGGCGGCAAGTAGTGTTTCTGAAGCGGTAATCATTTCTAAGATAAAAGAAGTTATTTAACGTTAAAACTTCTCAATACTATGTTTTTGTACCAAAAAAATCACTCGAAGAGATAAAACGATATAGAACTAAGTTTACGTCAATTCGAGTCAAATTCATTTCTAAAATTTCGTATTAAGAACGTCTTGAAAACCAAAAGACCTTTCGTGTTATTAAAACATGAAAGGTCTGTATATCTAATGATTCAAAAATCTAACGAATCTAATAATCTAGATTAAACATCATCATAATCTACCGCAATAGTAGCAGACGTTGGATGTGCTTGGCAAGTTAATATCAATCCTTCTGCAACTTCGCTATCCGTCAAAATATTATTCTGACGCATTTCTGCTGTACCTTCAGTTACTTTAGCAATACAACTACTGCAAATGCCACCTTGACAAGAATAAGGCGCATCAATGTCTTGTTTTAAAGCGGCTTCAAGAATGGTTTGTTTTTGAGGCATGCTAAATTCAAATTCCTCTTCATCTACCACAACTTTAATTTTGGTTTCGCCAGATGGTAAATCAGTAGTAGCATCAGAACTAGCTTCAACAGGAGCTGTAAACAATTCAAACTTAATGGCTTTTTCTTTTACACCATTTTCAATTAATACATCTTTTACCGTATGTATCATTTGTTCTGGTCCACAGAGGTAGAAGTTTTCAATGGTAACTCCTTTGTACTTATTCTTTACGATGAGGTTTACCGTGCTTTTTTCAATACGTCCAAATAAGGCATCGGTTTCTTGAGACTGACTGTATATAAAATGCGCATGAAAACGGTTATCGTATTGTTTTTTTAGTTGCAATAATTCATCAACAAACATCGCGTCAGCTAAGGTTTTATTACCATAAACCAATATAAAATTGCTAAATGGTTCTTCTTCTAAAAGTGTTTTAGCAATACTAAGCACTGGAGTAATTCCACTTCCTGCAGCAAAGGCAGCAATAGTTCTGGTTTTGGCAGCATTAGCTTCAAATATAAAACGACCATTTGGTTCTGCAACCTCTAATGCGTCGCCTGCTTTTAAGGTGTTGTTGGCATAAACAGAAAATGTTCCGTTTTCAACTGCTTTTACAGCTACAGTAACGTTTCCGCTATTTTGAGACGCACAAATAGAATAATCTCTACGGATGTCTTCGCCATTAATAGTGGTTTTTAAGGTAATGTATTGTCCGGCTTTAAAGCTGAACTTTTCTTTAAGATTTTCTGGGATATCAAAGGTTATAGCAACAGAATTGTCTGTTACTTTAGCAACTGATTTTATAGTGAGTGAATGAAATTGTGCCATTAAAAATAATTTTTTGCAAAGATAAACAAACTCTTACAGACCTAGCAGGTTTTTAAAACCTGCTAGGTCTAAAATTTTAATAAAATACAATGCATAAGTTTCTTATACATAAGAAAATTATGTATATATTTGTACTACGATGAGCAATTCAAAATTATATAAAGGGAGTTTAACCACTATCATTTTAAAGTTATTAAATGAGCACGATAAAATGTATGGTTACGAAATTACCCAAAAGGTAAAGGAATTAACTAAAGGAGAGTTGAAAATCACAGAAGGTGCATTATATCCTGCGTTACACAAATTAGAAGCTGAAGGTTTGTTAGATGTTGAAGTGGCAAAAGTAGATAACCGATTGCGTAAATATTATAAACTCACCGAAACCGGAACTAAAGAAACCGTTAATAAATTGGAAGAATTAGCTGAGTATATTAAAACAATGCAAGCCTTAGTAAATCCAAAGCTAGCTTAGACCTGACCTAGCAGGTTTTAAAAACCTAGCGGGTCTTCATTTAAAATGACAATGAAACTAACCAAAGAACAAATACAATTTATAGACACGTATCTAGAGAATTCTGATGTGGTTTTTGCAGACATAAGAATGGAAATGGTAGATCATGTCGCCTCAGATATTGAAGATAGAATGCGGGCGAGTACGACTAGCGATTTCTATAATGTGTTTAAAGGTTACATGGTTCAGAACAAGGCTCAACTTTTAAAAGAGAATAAACAGTTTTTAAAATCTGCCGATAGAAAAATTTGGAAGGCATTTTTAAAAGAAGTTTTAAATCCATTAACACTGCTGATTTTTTTAGCGTCTTTTGGCGGGTTTTACTTTTTGTATTCAAATTTCAATATAGAAACGTTTAGGTTAATTATTTCTTATGTTCCATTAATTGGATTATCGGGGTTTCTGTTAACTTATGTTGTTTATCACAAAGTGAAAAATCTAAAACGATTTTCGGTCGTAGAACGTTTAGCGATGCCTTTTTTGGTGTTTTATCAAATACCCAATATTATTTTTAATTTTAGCTACCAAGCTAAAGATTTAATGACTGTACTTTGGATTCTCGGAATTGTAAGTATAGTTTTAACTTTAATGTTGGTCTTGGTTCGTGTTAGCATAAAATTATTTAAGAGTTACGAAAAGCAATATAAAACTCTAGCATAACCTAAATAGAAGGAGACCTAGCGGGTTTTTAAAACTTAGCAGGTCTAAAAGTGAATTAACAATGAAACTAACCAAAGAAGAAATACAATTCGTAGACAACTACCTCATTAAAAACGAGGTAAAATACTGGGATGTGCGTTTAGAATTGTTAGATCATATTGTTTCTGCGGTTGAAGATAAAATGACTAACGATGGTATTTCTTTTAATGAAGCTTTACTTGACGTTCATAGAGGTTTTGGAAACCAGTGTATAGAATTTGGAGTTCCTAAGGGTAAAATATTTGAAAGTGGCTTATACCAAAGTAATATTGGGTTTAAGAAGTTTACAAAAAACAAGCAAAAGGAAATCAGTAGAAAAAATAGAAAACGGTATTGGGTGCTTTTAAAACAAACGCTGTTGTCTTATAGCTTTATGTTAGAGTATCTTCTATTTGTTATGATGATATTTGTCTCTTATCAATACAAACCAAAAACAGCATTATTGGTGGCATTAATTACGCTGGCAATTCCAGAATTACTGAAATTTAAATATGTGTTTAGAAAAGGGGTTAGGCACTCATTAAACGCTAATATGGTGGGTTTGCTTAATTCTTCTTTTTTGTGCTTTCAAGGTGCTATTCTAAATTTTTATAAAGATGAGTTTACTTATAATGGCATCGTAGATTATAGATATATTATAGGCTTTTATGTCCTTATTTATCCTTTAACTAGAGTCAGTTTTATGCTTTATAAAGAAGTATTAAATACCACCAAAGAACGTTATCAGCTTTTAACATCATGAAACTTACCGAACCTCAAATACAAGACCTCTACGCGTTTACAAGACAACATTTTGTAGAGCATTACGACTTGCAAACCGAACTCGTAGATCATTTAGCCAACGATATAGAAACCCAATGGCAAAATCAACCAAAGCTTAGTTTTGAAGATGCTAAAAATAAAGCCTTCAAAAAATTTGGAATTTTTGGTTTTATGGATGCCATTGAGCAAAAACAAAAGGCGATGAATAAGCGTTACAGGGGTTATTTGTGGAATGAAATTAAAAAATGGTTTGAGATGCCACAAATCGTTGCAACGATAGCATTGTATGCGTTTTTTTATATAACGTTTTCTTCAAAGTTTACCGCCATCTTTTCCCTCATTTTTTATATTATAATTTCAGGGTGGTGTATTTATAAAAGCACACAATTAAACAGGCAATTTAGAAAACGAAAAGAAATCTCTAATAAAAAATGGATGTTAGAAGAGCTAATTTTTAAGCAAGCTGGCGGTGCATCTTTAATCTTTATGTCGCAACTCTATAATGTGTTTACAATTCCCGATAAGTTTGAAATAAACACGTTGTTTTTGCTGCTCTTTTCTTTAGCTTTTACCGTCTTAACATTAATAAATTATATCAGTTTAGAAGTGATTCCAAACAAAGCCGAAAAATTACTAAATGAAACCTACCCAGAATTTAGTTTGTAACAAATTTCTGTTTTTTCATACTTACTACATAAACCAACCCATCATTACACTATGATAAAACACTTTCTCAATCTCGAATGGAAACAATATTTTCGTTCGTCGTATTGGCAGAAAAATATAGCTATCAATATCTTAATGGTATTTTTTGCACTTTATTTTGTTGCCATGTTTTTAGGCTTAGGATTCGGCCTTCTTTTTATCCTTAAAGAAATGTATCCTGAGCAGGACCCATTTGTAGTAGCCAATGGATTTTTGTTTTACTGGATTATTGGCGATTTATTAATGCGTTTCTTTTTGCAAAAATTACCAGTAATGAGTGTAAAACCATTATTAACGTTGCCTATTAAGCGGTCAACTGTAGTTAATTATGTGTTAGGAAAATCAGCATTGTCATTTTTTAATTTTTTACCATTATTTGCTATCATACCCTTTAGTATAATGCTAATAGGAGATGGTTATGCTGTTTCTGAAATTATAACCTGGCTGTTTGCGTTAATTATAACAGTGCTCATTATTAATTTCTTGAATTTTATAATCGAAGCGTTTTCGGCAGAATCAGAATTGTCATTTCTACCTATAATCGTTGTAGTAAGTGTTTTATTTGGTTTAAATTATTTTGAAATTGTACCAATGACTTCGTTAATAGGAAGTGGATTCTTGGCCATTGCACATCATCCAATGCTTATTTTAATTCCAATCGCAATTTTAGCATTGTGCTATGGTTTCAATTTTAAAACCTTAAGAAAGAAACTGTATTTAGACAGCTCATTAAAAGCTAAGGTCACCGAAGTTAATGCTTCCGACTTATCATGGACAGAGCGTTTTGGAGACATTGCACCATTCATGAAACTCGATTTAAAACTGATTTGGAGAAATAAACGAACCAAATCAATGGCCATGCTATTATTGGTTGGTGTGCTTTACGGTTTGTTTTTCTATCCACAACCTATGTATAGAGAAATGACCTTTATGTCTGCTTTTATTGGGATTTTCTCAACCGGATTTTTCCTTATCAACTTCGGACAATTTATTCCGGCTTGGGATAGTGGTTATTATAAACTTTTAATGAGCCAGAATATTAAATACGAGCAGTATCTACGTTCAAAGTTTATCCTTATGGTTATAAGTGTTGTGTTGCTTTTTGTTTTGGGAATTCCGTACGTGTATTTTGGTTATAAAATCTTAATAGCGCATTTTGCGGCTGCCATTTATAACATTGGTGTTAATACCCATGTGATACTTTGGGGAGGTTCTTTTAACCGAAAAAAAATAGATTTAGATAAAAAAGCCGCCTTTAATTATCAAGGTACAGGTGCTGTACAGTGGCTCATAGGTATTCCATTAATGTTGGTGCCAATGGCTCTGTTTGGACTTGTAAATTGGCTGGCTGGATTTAGTGCCGCAATAGCCTTATTAATTGTTCTTGGGGTTTTAGGAATAGTTTTTCATAAAAAATTAATGAAAGGTATTACTAAAAAATATCTCGATTCAAAATACAAAATGATTGACGCTTTTAGTCAAGATAATTAATTAACACTTAAGATTATACATCATGATATATACTAAAGACCTTTCAAAAACATATAACGGAACAACTGTTCTTAATATTGAAGAATTAACCATTCCTAAAGGCCAAAGTTTTGGTTTAGTAGGAAATAATGGAGCTGGAAAAACAACGTATTTCAGTTTGTTACTTGATTTAATAAAGCCAACCACTGGAAACATTACCAGCAACAATGTTGTTGTAGATGAAAGTGAAGATTGGAAACCATTTACGTCATCGTTTATAGATGAAAGTTTTTTAATAGGCTATTTAACACCAGAAGAGTATTTTTATTTTATAGGAGAATTGCGAGGGCAAAACAAAGCAGATGTTGATGCTTTAACAGCTAAGTTTGAAGACTTCTTTAACGGAGAAATCATAGGAAAGAAAAAATACCTCAGAGATTTAAGTAAAGGAAATCAAAAGAAAGCCGGTATTGTAGCAGCACTTATTGGTCAGCCTGAAGTTATTATTTTAGATGAACCTTTTGCTAATTTAGATCCTACAACCCAAATTCGTTTAAAGCAAATCATTAAAGATTTAGCCGAAAAACAAGGTGTTACTGTTCTAGTCTCTAGTCACGATTTAACACATGTTACAGACGTTTGTGAGCGTATTGTTGTGTTAGAAAAAGGAAACGTTATTAAGGATCTAGAAACCAATCCTGCGACATTGAAGGAATTGGAAGCGCATTTTGCAGGTGGAGCAGTTGTTTCGCAAGAAGAAGAATAACAATTCGTTTTAATATAATTTAGGGCTCGTGATTATTAAATTAATGACGGGCTTTTTTTGTGCTTTTACATAGTGTACTACCTCGAAAAACCATGAAATAACATCAAAAATTCAAAAAGATGCTTATTTTTACCACAGAACACACTAAACAGGGTGTTTTTAAGTTATCTATTAACCAAATAGAACCAACGTTTGAAAACCTATTATAAAATCATACTATTACTTTTTTGTGCAATGATGCTAGCGCAAAGCTGTTCGACCAAAAAAGATAAATTCATTAACAGGCAATTTCATGCCTTGGGCACTAAGTACAATGTGCTTTATAATGGTAATATTGCTTTAGAGCGTGGCAAAGACGGAGTAAATAATGAATTTACAGAGAATTTCTGGGAGCTTTTACCTGTAGAGCGTATGAAGGTTGATGAAGATGATATTTTTTTACCAGGGCAAACCAAAAATGCAGACTTTGAGCGTGCTGAAGAAAAAGCCATTAAAGCCATACAGGTACATGGTATGAATTTTCATGGTAAAGAAAAAAATCCTCAGATAGATGAAGCTTATTTGCTTTTAGGGCAAGCGCGATATTTTGATAAACGTTTTGTTCCAGCTATGGCAGCTTTCAACAATATTTTGAATAAATATCCAACAAGCGATAAAATTAACCAAGTTAAAATCTGGCGCGAAAAAACAAGCATGCGTTTAGATAACAACGAAGGTGCTATTGAGAAACTTAAGCGGTTACTTAATGAAGAAGAAATAGAGGGACAAGATTTGGCAGATGCGTCAGCAGCATTGGCTCAGGCTTATCTCAATACAAAATCTAAGGATAGTGCAATTGCGCAACTTACTATTGCTGCAGAAAATACAGAGATAAAAAGAGAAAAAGCACGATACCATTATATTAAAGGACAACTCTATAATGAGTTTGGAAAAAAGGATAGTGCAAACATGGAATTTGATGCTATAATTGATATGCATCGTAAAATTCCAAGATCTTTCTACATTAATGCACACATTGAAAAATCAAATAATTTTGATATTGCCAATGGAAACGATATTGAATTTCAAGAATACCTTACAGAGCTTGAAGAAAATAGAGAAAATAGACCGTTTTTAGATAAAATCTATTATCGCATTGCAGAATATCATCGTGCTAAGGCTTCAGATAGTCTTTCAGAAGTATATTATAATAAGTCATTAAGAAAAATAAGATCAGATCAATATCTAAGGTCCTTAAACTATGAAACTTTAGGTAATATGTATTTTGACAAAAACAGTTATAAAACTGCTGGAGCATATTACGATTCTACACTTACAGCTATGGTTAAAAACACCAAGCCGTACAGAATTATAAAAAAGAAGCGCGAAAACCTTGATGATGTAATTTACTATGAAGGTATTGCGCAAACTAACGATAGTATTCTTAGAATAATTGGGCTTTCAAAAGCGGAGCAGTTAGCTATTTATACAAAATTTGCTGAAGACCAACGCTTAAAAGCTTTAGAAGAAAAAGAACTACAAGAAAAAGCCGTACAGCAGCAGAAAAATCAAACGGTAGCAGCTAATAATTTCGATAAAAGAAACCCAAAAAACCTAGGTAATCCACCAGGTTTGTCTCGAGATCTTAAAACGCTAAGTGGAAACAAGAATAATAGTAGTTTTTATTTTTACAATGCAACAACGGTTGCTTACGGTAAAAACGAATTTCTAAAACTATGGGGAAATCGTAAACTTCAGGATAATTGGAGGCATTCAAGTCAGAGTGCTAATATTGCAAATACAATACAAGGGGATAGTTTGACAGATGCCACTATTGAAGATAAGCTATTTAACCCTGAGACCTATTTAGCATCATTGCCAACAGAACAAGTAGAAATAGATAGCATTGCTAAAGAACGCAATTTTGCGTATTACCAATTGGGAATTATATATAAAGAGAAATTTAAAGAGCTTGAATTGGCAAAATCAAGATTTGAAGATCTTTTAGAAAACAATCCAGAAGACCGATTAATATTGCCTTCAAAATATAATTTATATCGTATTTATTTAGAATTAGGTTTAAATCTAAAGGCCGAAACGATGAAATTGGCAATTATTAATGAATATCCAGATTCTCGTTATGCCGAAATTCTATTAAACCCACAATCAGAATTGTCTAAGGACGAAAACAGTCCAGAGTATATTTATACCAACCTCTATAAGCAATTTGCTAACGAAGAATATGCGGCTGTAATTGCAGAAGCCGAAACCCAAATTAAACGACTAGAAGGTGATGATTTTGTTCCTAAGTTTGAAATTTTAAAAGCATCAGCTAAAGGGAGACTTTATGGTTTTGAAGCTTATAAAGCGGGTATTAATTATATAGCTTTAACTTATGTTAATACAGAAGAAGGTAAAAAAGCCCAAGACATTATTACAAATGCGTTTCCAGTTTTAGCAAAAAAGGAATTTATATCAGATGATAATGCTGAAAAATTTAATGTTATTTTTCAATTCGAAAATAATGCAGGAGAAGATATAGATGCATTTATAAAGATTTTAGATGAGGAAGTGGCTAAAATAGACTACTTTGACCTTAAGACGTCAAAGGATGTTTACGATGAAAACACTACCTTTGTTGTTGTTCATGGATTAAAAAGTATAGGAGGAGCAAAAGGATTTGCCGAATTGCTTAAATCTGAAGAAAAAGATAAAAGAGGTCGCGTGGTGAAACCAAAAATAACACGACCTTATTTTGCTATTTCTTCCCCAAACTATGCAATTATTCAAAGACATAAAAATTTAAATGCTTATTTAGAGTTACAGTAATTTAAAACCAAATCAACATGTTTTCTTCAGATAGAAAAAAACCAAAACACAAATCAATCATGGAAACAAGTACTCAGCAAAACATAATAGCGCAAGGCACTAAAATTGTAGGTGACATTGCAAGTCAAGGACCATTTAGAATTGACGGAACCGTTGAGGGTAATGTAAAAACATCGGGAAAAGTCGTTGTTGGTAAATCAGGCTTTATTAAAGGCACCTTACAAGGTGAAAATGCCGATTTTGAAGGTAAATTTTCAGGAAAACTTATTTTGTCAGGTACGTTGTCATTAAAATCTACGGCACATATAGAAGGCGAAGTTCATATTACCAAATTAGCGGTTGAGCCAGGAGCAACATTTAATGCTACATGTAGTATGAAAGGTACTGTTAAATCAATTTCTAATGAGCCAAGCCGACCGCAGCAAGCCGCAGCAGCCCAAAGCAAATAAAAAAGGACCCAATAAATTTATACGGTTTACATCTGTCGCATTTCAAATGGGAGGCACTATTTTTCTTGGAAATTATTTAGGACAATGGTTAGATGTAACATACGATAAAGATTATTTAGAGACTACAATAACACTTATCTCTATCTTTATTTCAATGTATTTGGTGATTTCTCAAGTTATAAAAGTGTCTAAAGAAGATGATTAAATCACTTATAATATATGTAATATCCTTTGCGGTATTATTTCTAATGGTTCATTTTTCGCAAGAATTTATTCTTAACCAATTACATAGTACTGTTAGATTTAGTCTTTGGGATACTAACTTGTTTTTTGCGGTAGCTTCTTTGCTAATCTGTGTTCATTTTCAATTTTTCTCTCTTATTAAAGGCCTAGAGACCCAACTAGGATTTATCTATTTGCCTACGCTTTTTATAAAAGGCATACTGTTTTATGTCGCGTTTAAGGATACCATTTTCAATATTGAAATTTTAAATACAAGCGAACAATTAAACATTCTAATTCCAATACTCTTATTTCTAGGATTGGAGGTGTTTTTTATCGTTAAAATAATATCAAAAATGGGGTTTAAATATTAGATACAAAAAAGACATTGTTATTTTAATAAATTGCGTACTTTTGCACGGAATTTGAGAAGAGGTTTTTTTTATTTTATTAGAATGAAGATAGTTAAACAAAGTTTTAAGTTTTTAGTATTAGCAGTTTTGATGTTTTTACCAACATCTATTTTAGCGATTAATGCTGGAGGAGATGGTGGTCAAATTTCTGGTAAACAAGAGGTAGAAGAGTATATAGTTCACCACCTTAAAGACTCTCACGATTTTAATCTGTTTTCGTATACCGATGATGCAGGAGAACGTCAGCATTTTGGTGTAGCGTTACCTGTAATACTTTGGTCTTCTGAAGGATTGGTAACTTTTATGTCTTCAGAATTTCACCATGATGATAACGGACAAGTTATTGTAGAAAAAGATGGTCTTAAGTTTACAAAGATTCACTCTAAAATTTACGAATTAGAAAAAGGAGCTACTGCTGTTGCGTTTGATGCAGATCATCATGCGACTAATGCTTCAAAGGTTTTAGATTTTTCAATTACTAAAAGTGTAGTTGGAATCTTATTAATAGGACTTTTAATGTTGTTCTGGTTCTCTAGATTAGCAAAACAATACAAGAAAAAACAAATTCCTACAGGTTTCGGTCGAATTTTAGAGCCGTTAGTACTTTATGTAAGAGACGAAATTGCAAGACCAAATATTGGAGAAAAGCACTACCGTAAATTTACAGGGTACCTTTTAACGGTATTCTTCTTTATATGGATTTTAAACTTAGCAGGTTTAACTCCATTAGGTTTTAACGTTACAGGTCAATTAGCTGTTACAGCATGTTTAGCAATATTTACTTTAATTATTTATACTATAAGTGGTAATAAAGATTACTGGATGCACATATTATGGATGCCAGGTGTACCAATCTTTGTAAAGCCAATATTAGCTGTAATTGAATTGGTAGGTGCATTTATTATTAAGCCTTTCTCATTACTAGTACGTTTGTTCGCAAACATTTCTGCAGGACATATTGTATTAATGAGTTTAATTGCAATTATGTTTACACTTAAAGAGTCTTTAGGTGTAGTTGGTGCAACAAGCTTATCGTTTGTATTGTCATTTTTCCTTTTATTAATCGAATTACTAGTAGCGTTTTTACAAGCGTATATTTTTACAATGCTTTCAGCTTTATTTATTGGTATGGCTGTAGCAGAACACGATCATGAACATGATCACGAAGTTTCTTCTGACGTAGAGGACGTGAGAGGAGATTTCATTTAAGAAGAATTTTTTTAATTTAATTTTATATATCAATTTTTATGGAACCAGTAACTTACAATTTAATTGGAGCAGGATTAATCGTAATCGGAGCAGGTATTGGACTTGGTCAAATCGGTGGAAAAGCAATGGAAGGTATTGCTCGTCAACCAGAAGCAGCAGGTAAGATCCAAACAGCAATGATTATTGTTGCCGCACTTTTAGAAGGTTTAGCATTTGGTGCTTTATTCTTAGGAAAATAAGAACCAAATCAAATGTACAAGAACACAAAGCCTGCAACGGTTGGTTGCAGGATGTGTTTTTAAATTAAAAAAAGACAAAACATTTAATTATTTAATAGTATGGAAACATTATTAAACGATTTTTCACCAGGATTATTTGTAGTATCAACAATATTAATGTTGGCATTAATAGCCCTTATGGTGAAGTTTGCGTGGAAACCAATTCTTAGTTCTTTAAACGAGAGAGAAGAAGGAATTCAAAGCGCTTTAGATGCTGCTGAAAAGGCAAAGCGTGAGATGGCAAACCTTCAGGCAGATAACGAAAGGTTATTGCAAGAAGCACGTTTAGAAAGAGAAACGATGCTTAAAGAAGCACGTGAGCTTAAAACTAAAATGATTGCTGACGCAGAAGAAGAGGCGAAAACGCAAGCCAATAAAATGATAACACAAGCG